>Ga0209489_100061_pt1 | contig 146542 bp, 54 predicted proteins | sample SiratrowhiteBW_FD_187527 | JGI IMG/M metagenome (GOLD analysis project Ga0209489, IMG submission 187527) | Root nodule microbial communities of legume samples collected from California, USA - Siratro white BW (SPAdes) (version 2) | ecosystem: Host-associated > Plants > Roots > Nodule | place...
ATAATTAAATATATATATATATATATATATATATTATTTTTAAGATTTACAAAACTTTTATTTTCTTTCCTAAAGATCTCAAAGTTCTATTACCTGTCATATTATATTATATATTATATGTTCTTATCTATCATATTTTTAAACAAAATAAATAACGAAAAATAAGCTAAGCTAGCAATTTAATACATTTTCAAAATAAGTAAAATTTTCAATCAATAAAATTAAAACATATGATTTATTATCTTTTCATCCATTACACATATCATAATAAATCAAGTGCTTATAATCAATTCAAAATCAATACTATTTAAGTGAGAAATCCACCAACTTTCATACCAAGACACTTTTGAGTATATTTTCTTAACACTTGCCTATTGAATTAAATATACTACCCTTTCAAATATGAATCCACACAATCTACACAGCCTCATACATGATATCAAATCATATTTTTATGTAGGGGTTAATTTATATGACATTTCTTTTAGCTCTTTCACAAACCGCACTCATTTATATGAATATCATTCAACTCTCATCTTAATATATATGATTTTATAAATCCACACACACACACGCACGCAATATTATTAAAATCGATATGTAATGACCAACTTTATCAAATTATATATATTATCTTCATACCATTATAATCAATTTCAAATAAATATTTCTAATTCAACAAGCAACTAAAAAAACTTTGGAACTATAATCATGTCACTCTCATATCCAGATCTTCTAACCTAAGGTTCTATTTAAAGTAAAACTAGCTTCTATTAAAACTTTTAAGCTGACTTCACTTACGTTATCAGAAGTATAAGCATCCTCAAATAGCTCAAACTCCTAAAGACAATAGGAATACATAACTTGCACCATAGAATATTGATTAATTATCCAAACACATCACTAAGATTATGGACTAACACGACTAATCTTGAAGTCTCAAGTATCACATGCAAATACACATACTCAGGTAACTACAAAGACTTAAAAATTGACTCAAGAAAAAATGGAGTAGAAAATAACTTACTATGATCAGACAACTTTACTCTACTAATTGTCAGGAGCCCAAAAGTGATTTTTATTGTCAATTTGATAAAGGATGAAGTTCGAAATATAGAGAAAAGACATAGGATAAAAGAAAGAGCTTTTATAGAGAGATGGTGATTCTATTAAAATGAAATTTGAATAACTGATTTTTCTATTTATATGAATTTTTTTTCTTAATAATAAATATTTAAATATCATTTTAATTATACAACTTTTACTCTAATGTTATTTTCTAGGTTCTTACATAAATAGTATCCCAAGGAGGGAAAAAAATTACAATTACAATTACTTCAAAATAATTAATTTATCTTCTTATCTACAAAAATTATCCTTTAATGATTCAAATACATAAAATCCACACACTTAAAATATATTGTTACCACCTTAAATTGGTGACTAAATTGTTGCAAAGAATTTTTTGTAATATATCTTGTCCTCTCAAAAGGTAAATAGTGCATTAAGACACGAGGTAATTTTTTTCCTCGCATACAATATGGAGACCCTAACAAGTATACATCAAACATGAATGATGTAAAGACCTAATTAATTATTCAAGAGAAAAAATGATATTTATTTAAGAGTAAAAATGATATAACTTATATAAAGTATGAATATCTTATCATTTAAGTACAAAGTTTGTAAATAGAAAAAAAATTAATTATAAGAACTTTATATGAGAAAAACTATTATCTATCTAGAACACTTTCTCCCTACCTTATTATTTTTAAATTTCTTAAAAATTTATTCATGCTTTTTCATGTTAGAGCTCAACTTAAGAATCCTAGTGGAAAAAAGAGCAAGTATGTTTAATCATAATTTGTTTTAAAATAATTTTTTCTTTATTCATCTTTTTTAGGTCTTGACAAATTTAGCACAAGAAAGAATCTTGCAAGTGCAAAAAATATTTTAATCAAATTTATGGAACTTGTTCTTCCTTTTTTTCTGTAGTGATAAACCCTAGTCAGACTTGATTTAAATCTAAGCTCAAAATCAACCTCGAAACAACTTCAATTTAAAATTTTAATTGTTCCAATTAGACTTTAAACAATCATTTTAAAGTAAGGTTTCTTGCATTATTCAAGCAATCACTTTTTTTCTCTTTTTTTTTTTGTTTTTGTTTATTTGTTTGTTTTTTTTAATGAAAGAATAATTAAATACCCCTTTCTTCACTAAATTGAAGTTTAAAAAGAAATCATAGTAACAAGCTTGATACCAAAATGAGGATTATTCTTAGTCTAAAATGAATTTTGGACTTAAAGGCGTGGACATAACTCATGATACAAAACTATGGTTATGCGTGATTCTAATTGAAGTGAAAATCTATGATTTGACATGTTATTTAGATCATAAATCATTGAAAAAGGTTTTGTCAAAATTTATTTATTTATATTTAAAAGAAATTTAATGAACAAATACAAGATTTGCAAGATGATATTACCATCTATTAAGTTTAAAATTTGCAAAATTGGAAAATAAAAATTTTAACCTATATAACTGTAATTAGATGAAAAAAGAACATGAAAATAAGCGTCAAAACAATAAGATTTGATAAGTCCTGCTAATCATCACAAGAACTTAATTTTTTTTTATAAAATAAAATGATTCAAAGAAGAAAACTAACAAAAAAATTTCTCTCACTTCAATTGATAATAAACAGTCTATCTACTCCATTCATTCTCAAATTATTACAAATTTAATTTTCTTACACTCTGAATTATATATATATATATATATATATATATATATATATATATATATATATATATATATATATAATCTTAACATTTAAATATAAGGATTATGCTTACTAGTCAAGTGAGACCTAATTATGTTTGAAGTAGAAATTACTAGTCAGTTTGAAGTAGAAAGTTTAAATCTTACTAAAGATATTTTCATATATTTTATGAACTTTTTGCCTTGTAGATTAGTTACTATTTTTACAAACAAGAAAATTAAACAACAATAACATAATTATATTTTCGAAGTTGTTTTTAAATTAAATTAGGCATGTTCAAAAATAATTTGTATAACTTTTGATAGAAGTTAAAAAAAATCTTAAACTCTTACTTTCTACTTTAATTTAAGCATATTTGAAAATAATTTGTATAATCTTGACGTGGGAAAAACAACAATTTAAATATATTGAAAATTTTATTTTTTAAATTTTGACCGAAAACCTCTTCCCTGTGAACCTTCAATCGTTCAACCATCTTCAACTTTCTTTTCATCTTTGTGTTCTAATTAGTGAGCAAACAGCAAAATTTAAGGTAATCCAAAGTTGTTCTTACAGGAAAAATAAGCTGATTTTGGATTGTTTAACATCCATTGAGTCTTTCACAAACCACTATTTGCAGCAACAATATTATAGAAATATAAGAAATAATAGATAAAACCAATGAAAATTTAATAGTAAAAGGACAAATATCAACATAATAATAAAGCAGTAATTTCTCTAATAGTTTCCTACATAAAATCCAAAATTTCCAACCTAAAGAAATAAAATAAAATTCATAAGATAACGCAACCCGTACATATTGGGGCCACCGACAGTATGCATGAACAGAAATTATCTACAATACCTAACATTTCACACATGCTAGAAATGGTCCTAGAAATTTACTCCTTTTTACTATAAGCCACGCATTTTTCAAAATTTATCTGTTTAATGTCATATTTTTAAAATATTATCATTTTCAAAATCAAAGATAATATTAATTATTTTATTATTATTTATACTTTTCTAATTCATTTATTATATATACGTATTTATTTCTTTAAGTAATATAGAAATAAAAAGTCTAATAAATGTTTTATTAAATTAAAAAATATTATATTTATTAAATTTTCTGAAAAAGGCTTAAAAGATGTCAGCATTCCATGAAAAAAATAAAGAAAATGAAAAGAAGAATAGCATAAAAATCAAAATAAACTAAAAAATTGTTTTATTGAAACATATATTAATTTTTTTAAAATTATTTACTTTTAAATTTTACTTTTTATTATTAACACTATTCTATCATATATTTTATTATTTTTTATTTTTTATTTTTATTATAAAATAATGGAAGGAGAAGGGGTTCTTATATTCGGAATAAACAAGTTATTATGTACCATAATTTATTAGGGGTAAACTATAACCAATTATGATAGTGTATCTTTATTTAATTACGAATGTGGAGCATTTGCCTACGGTCTCATTATCTTTTCAAAAATATTTTCATACTTTTAATCTGAAATCATCTATCTTTTTTTCTGTTTCTATTTTCTTTCTTAAACTTTTAATATAAAAATATCTTCAACAGTCATATAAAATTTCGTACAGAGTTTTAGTTTACTTGAGTGATATTATGCTATATTATTTTTATGATTTCATCATTCTAATAATAAAATTTTATATAATTGATATTTTTATTTATAATTAATTTACTAAATATTTTAAAAAATAATTTAATTAATATAATTAAATAAATTTTCATTCTTAAATTTCAATGTAAATTAAAGTTTTAAATTTGAAATCTCGTCCTATTACATCACCATGTTCTAACAAAAAGTTTATAAACTTAAATTTTAAATTTTAAATTCTGACCGAGACTTTATATCAGACATGTTTAATTTTTGTTCATCAAATAATTCGTATATTTTGCCAATAAGAAATTATTTCTATTAATATCGATCGAAAAGTAAAAAAAAAAAAAAAAAAAAAAAAAAAAAAACTCCGAATAACAACTTTGTAAAAATAATCATAATCAATCAATTTAAGGAACTGTGATCAACCTAAAAGTAACATTGTATGTTTTTAATCGAGAAAAAAAAATTGTCGACATCAACTAAAAAATGTTGCCAACTTTAACGGTAAAATAACATTAATTAAAAATAACTAAAATTTATCAATGATGATATTTTTAAATTATTATTTTTTAATATTTAAATAATTTTTATATTTAATAATAACTAAAATATTTTATTTAAATAAAAAATTAAACAAATAAGTGGAAAATGAAAACAAATAAATGAAAATGTATTTTTCCCACTTCCTCATTTCAATTTCTTAATCCAAATAAAGGCTAAAGCAAATAGAAAAAATCAGAAAAATTCAAACAAGAATTTTCTTTAAACAATAAATTCGAAAAATGAGATATAATTAACTATTATATATTTTTTTCGTTATAAAAAAATAAATATAATTGGTAATGGTCTTATACATTTTTTTTTTGTTTTTTTTAAACATGTTTGCAAATATAACAAAATAATATAGTAAGTTAATAAATAATCAAATGCAAGCATTATAATAAAAATATTTTCCTTTTATTTATTTTCAGTTTTCCTAATTCATATTGTTCCCATCTTTTTATTTTATTATTTTGATTTCTTCTTATTTTTACACTCTCGATCCGGAAACAAAATTCTCATAATTATCTTTTTTTCAATTTTTAAATTTTTTTCATATATATATTTAAAACATACTTAATCATTAAATATTTTCCATTTTTTATTTAATTAATTAATATTTTCAATTAATTAAATGAAAATAATAATTATTTTTACAAATAAAATTATTTCATTATAATTAATGAGTAAAATTTAATTTATAAATATTAATTCTTTAAGTTACATTATTTTCTGCACTTCTCTCGATGGCTTCTTTGTATCAAAGCTGATAAGATGTACGTTCAGTGGTGAATGAGTAATCCTATCTTTCTAGCTGTTTCCAGCTTTCAACCACTAATTTTTTTTTTTTTTTAAAACTATGTCAGAGATTTCTCTAATGCTAATAATATCTTAAATAAATATTTTAAAGTACAAAAATAATATAATATGCGCACAGAAATAATATTTATATAAAATATCCAAAATCATTGTTATGATTAAAGTACTGGCTAGATAATACTGTTTATTATATATCTGTTTTCTAATTGAATTTTGTTAAATTAAATCAGATTTATTAGGTTTCAAAATTATAAATCTATTATTTAATTTAATATTAATTATATATATTAAATAAAACTGAATCCAATTTAAAGCAGCTGATAAAAAATTAAATACATTGAATTGAGTTGGGAGTCTGTTCTTGGCCACAGTTTTACATTATCATTTCCCAACTCTATGATTGATGACCAAAGTATTCCCTGATCTTTTAAAAAATAATAAAAAAATAATATTATATTATTTTTATTTTGATAAAATGTTTTAATGTTAGCTACACATGTTGTCATTATTATTTTGTAAAATTTATTATTTTCTATATTTTAACCTTAAATTTCTAGTGAAATGATTATGTGTCATGGAAAAAAATAATATTAAAACGATGTGGGTTTAGAAAAGTTATAATGAGACAAAGTTAAAATTGCGTCATTTACCGTTTTGTTAATTTTAATCACAGTGATGTCAACCAAGTTAATTTAAGTGAACGTAATTCGCTTTTAATTTGCTGAAAAGATAATCTAATTTTATGCTGAATTATAAATTCCCAGAAAATGATGGTTTCTAAAAATTGAGTAAACAAATTTTGGACTTCATTTTACTCATATATTTACTTATAATTAAAAAATTGGTTTTATCTAGTAAAAAGTAGTTAGATTTATGTGAATGTAAAAAAATGCTACCGGTGATTAAAGTAAATGTAACATTCAAACAATTATAATATATTAAAATTATATTATTTATTATTTTCTTATATTTATGAATATACATATATATAATTTATAAATATAATGAATAAAATATAATTATGATTGTATAAAAACACGAATGCAAATATTTAATTGGATGGATCATTGAGTGATCGAATTTTGTAATATCAGATTTGAGTGATCAGAACATGAGAGATCAAATTTAGAAAAATTGGATTTTGAGTGATCGGAATTTGAGAGATTAGATTTGAGGATATTTCGTTGGGATACCTGATTTTAGAAGATTAATTTTAATAAATTGAAATTTGAGAAATCATATTTAGAAAATTCAAATTTTGAAAGATTAAACTTGAGTGATCAGCTTTTAAGTGATCAAAATTTGAGAAATCAGATTTTGGAATTTGGGAGATTAAATATAAAGAGATTGGATTTTTTTAAAAACGAGTGTGGATGATCAACTTCGAAGTAATCGAAAGTTGGAAGATAAAATTTTGGAAGATCAGATTTTTTAGTAAATATCCTTGAGTTATATAAATTTTAGAAATTTAAGTTTGATTCATTTTATTTTTATATATATATATATAGCTATTATATATTTTATTGAAAATATTTAATATACCAGTATGTATGATATTGCATAAGATGTGTTCTTATTTATATTTAGTTAATCATATTGTATTTAAATACATGTAATTTTACATTAAATATAACTAGCTTTTAATAATTCCATAAATAAAAGTCATGCTAATTAGACAATACATTAACTATTAAATAATGTTTTGACTCCATTTTCAATAATTTAATGTAAACTAGTTATACTAATTTTTATTTTTATGAAAGCGTTGAAAAAATTCACTTAAATACATAATGAACATTGCAATATATTTTATTAAATAATTATATTAAAAATAGTTAAAAACATCTATTTAATAACATTATATATAAATCATTATCTAAATTGGCCATTCATTGCATAAATACTCATCAAAGATGACTTTTCTGTTTACACATCAAGAAAAAAAAAATATTATAGTCTTTGATATTTTATAAGGTGTCCTTATAGGCATGCATAATTAAGAAACTAGTTCTGAAATTACGAATGATGGTAAAATAAAGCCATTTTCAGAGTAATAATTCCTGTTCTGCCTAATATTTTATGGTATTTGTTTAAGTGTCTCTATAAAGATGTGAGACCAATCTTTGATTTACTATAATCGCCAGTTAAAAACATTGAAGTGGTGAAACATCTAAATTAAGTCGTAGCAACAATATTTAAGATAACTTTTTTCAATATATATTTTTAATTTAAGAATAAATTCAAAGTCAAACACATTTTTATTTTTCATTAGAAAATTTACCATCTGCAACTTTTGTGGAAAATAATTTATGCATAAATTAGTACTATGTTAACCAATATTAGTTACTTAAATATGATTTGTCTGATTATTTGAAATAGTATTGTTTAAAATTATTCAATCCAACTAATATAGTATTTTTTTTTAACTTTAAATATCTACGACTGTATAAAGTAAAATTAGTATTTGTTTTTATTTCGGCGTATAAGGTTTTTCTGTTGAAATATATCCAAAATAATTTTTAATAATTTTTGTTTGTTATAACAAGCATATCCTCCACATGTAATACTTTTAGTAAGTTTTTTAATCGCATGAGTAATTGATTTATAACGATAAGATAGTTTTAAAGTATTAATTTACTGACATCATAAATAAATATTTTCTAATTGTTTTATGACCTCAACAATATTTTTCTTTTAACATTATAGAAAATATAAATTGAGGGAGGAAATTAATTATTTTTCTCAGTGAATCTTTATTTTAGTTAATACGAGTTTTTATCTTAAATATAAAATAAATTTATAAAAATAATAAAAATAACTATATTCAATACTATCATACACTTGGATTTTATTTTAAAAAAAGTATTTAAGTGAAGATTATATTTAATAACGTTGTTGATAATTTAATAAACAGAATCTTAACAAGTTATGCTTATTCTTGTTAATAGTCCCATAAATATACCCACATTAATAGGAAATGAGTGAATATATTTATGAAATTATTGAGTAATGAAGGCTACATCACTGTCTAATAATGATATTGCAGCCGTTGGAATTTTGGGCACCCAGCCCACCGAAAAGAAAAGAGATTGTGGACGACTTCTTCCTGCACCTCCAAGGTTTGTTAAGATACCTTCAATTTTTTTTTAAATTTTCAAAGTATCCCTCATATTTTATTGTGAAGATAGTTATAATCTTTTGGAATCCTCCACCTCCAACGCATCTCAATTACTGTTTCTCATATGTATTTGTACCGCCACCTCTAAAAAGTCGTTTTATTTGTTGTTGCCGACGCCATATTGTTTCTGTTATCTACCCACTTATTAATTGCCTGAGATAAAGATGATTTATTAAGGGTTTAAGGTTTTTTTTCCTTTATGATTTAGGATTTAGGATTTTTTCTTCTTTTACAATTTGGAGGTGGGTTTATTATTTTTGGAAAAAACAGTTTCGGAATCATCTGTTTTAAGCTACTTTTAGATCTGGAAATAGCCCATTTTAAAACTGTTTTTTAAAAATAGTTTCAGAATAAATTGTTCTGAAAATTAATTTCATTTCGAAACTGATTAATTTCAGAATAAGCTATTTCAGAAGCTAATTCGAGTGAAAATTAGCTTTCGGAGCAGTTTTTTTTGAAAAACAGTTAATTGATTGTTTGATAAGTTAATTCTGGATTCGAAATTAATTTTTGAAACAACCTATTCCTAAATTATTATATTGTTTAACAAATAAGCAGAGGAGTAGAAATGTCTTTTCCAGTGAGATACTTTTTGAAAATTTAAAAAAATTTGGAAGTGGTTAAAAGAAACTTTGAAAGTGCAGGAAGAAGCCGTCAAGATAGTGTTATACGGGCTCAATAAACATTATGAGGGCAAATTCTTCATACACCCCTATCCTTCCAAAATATTCTTTCAAAGTTAGATTATATAACTTATAGTATAAAAAAATAGTTTTAATTATTTAATTCAAACTAATTATTTTTATATTTTATACTATACAATTTAAAATATAAATTTTTATTTTGAATTACACAATTTACGATACAAAGTTGAAAGTTGTATTTTAAATTGTACAATATAAAACGTAAAAAGGTGAAAAAGGGGGTAGCATTAATAAAAGAGTATTCTTACTTCCTATTGGAGATGCAGAAAGGAAATATGAAAGTGCAGGAAGAATTTGCCCATTATGAGCTGTGAAAAGAGATAAAAATAAATAAATAAATTAAGGTCTCACGCTTAGTACTATTTGGCCCTGTATTTTTTTGTCTAAAAGGAGAAAAATTCTAACCTAAATCAATCACCTAATCAACATTAATTCATTACTTAATTAATTGAATTTTAATTTAAAATTAATCCAGTTATTTAATTTAAATACTCTTTAAATATTTTCGTAGACACACAGAAATTTTTTAATTTGTATTAATTATTATTTATTAGTTAAAAATTTTAAATTTTGTTTTAATTCACACACAAAGTCTTAATTTGTTTGAATTTATAATATATTTTTAAAAAATAATATAAATTTATTATTTTTTATATTAGATAAAATGTAATTACAAGAAAAATATTAAAAAGTTATTAATTAGAATAGTATCAAGTAAAAAGAAAACAGTCATTTGTTTTAATTTTTGTCTAATAGAGGAAGAGAAAAAATGTTACACTTTGTGCATCTACTGCGAATAATGGGACTGAGTGATTTCTTGTGCAACAATGGTTTAATTATAGAGTCAAGTTTGTGATGATCTGGAGACAACATTGTTAATAACATGTATAGAGTTGTTTCAACTTTCAACTGTCCAATAAAGGGTTATTAGTTAGCTTCTGTATAATTCTCCAATTAATGCTTTTACTTGAAATCTCCAATATAAAATTGTGTCCAGCTTATTTTTGCGTTGTAACAAATTTTGGCTTGCTAAGAGATTTCCACGGTGCAATATGACCATATAGTAACATTTTTTTTCCATAGTTTTATAGTTTTCAATAAGTCAAAAAAGGAAACCAATTTTGATTAGTGTGTTGAGTATTACTTTTGGGGTCATTTCTAATATTGAAAAAATATAAAAGAAATTAGTTTGAATATAGAAAACATTTTTACAGATTCAATTAATGATTTAAATATGGTTTACAACAGATGATAGCTTGACATACTCATCTATGCTCACAATTTTAAAAGTTAAATATTATGATATATATATATATATATATATATATATATATATATATATATATATATATATATATATATTTATATATATATATATATATGGTCGTAATTATCAAATAAAAATACATTTTTGTTTATTGTTTTATGTATATGCAAATATTTTTATAAAATATGTCTAACGCGTAATGTAATACAAGTTAGCATGTTAATTTGTTTGTTATGTTATTTAATAAAAGAATTGGAAAAGCAGAATCAACAGAAAAAATTTATATTTTATTAACAAGAGATTGATGGAAGTAACATCTTGTTTATTTTTTATTAACAAGAGATTGATGGAAGTAACATCTTGTTTATTTTTTATTAACAAGAGATTGATGGAAGTAACATCTTGTTTGATCAGTGAATATAATCTCGTGTTCCATGTTTGTAAATGAAAAAAATATGATTAAAAAACTAAAATAAAAGTGTCTAAAAAAACTTAGATATTAGATGTACTTACTGAGTTATTTTTTTCACACCTCATCATCCTATATATGATTCGATGGTGATCATCAAATAACAAATGATGATTAATAACACTAAATCTAAATTAAAAAGTAATTGAGAGTAATGAATTTTTACATATTGATACACTAAAATTTTAATATTTGTATTTTAATAATTAATGTAAGATTCATAAAATAATTTTAACAAAAACCACTCTACGTAGACAACATAATTTTATAGTTTTTTATTTTTATTTTTATTTTAAAAAATATGGTTTTTCTCTTGTTACATATTAAAGATTAAAAGGTCTCATCCTATTCTTGGTATAACAGAGAGCCAACTTAGTGGATTATCATTTTGGTTTGGTTTAAGTAAGTACCAATTTTCTCCTGTTATTGAGGTAGAGTTTTGTAAAACGAAAAAAAAAATGTGTATACACATGTAGTTTTAAAAATATTCACTACAAAAAACAAAAATTACCGACAAGATAAATCCATCGAAAACACTCAAAATCCGTCGATAAATTAATTGTATATAAATTTACCTACGAATTTTTGAGTCCTGTCAGTAAGTACCGACGAATTTATGATCCTGTCGGTAATTATCGATGGATTTAGGATAAATCCGTCGATAATGATATTTTACCGACGGATAAAGTTTTGTCGATAAAATTTCGTTGGTAATTTAACTTTTTCTTGTAATGATTAAGAATGATCCTTGTTCGTTTTGGATCTTAACTATAGGTTCAAATCATTGATCAAAATTGTATGTTGCAAGTTGAGTTATCATTATAAGCGGTAGTTTGGAGTCTTTTATAGGTAATTCTCCTCCTAGATAGGTAAGGGAAGCTAAACTGACATGTCTGTGTAGGTATAAGGTTTTATATTCAAATTGAATTCTTAAGATTTGAGAAATGAATGTGAATGGAATGTGCTTGAGAAATTTGTGTATTTTTTGATTTGGCACGCCTGGATTGATTTAGAATGTGAAATAAGTAAATTTGATTGATTATTTTTCTTGTAGTTTTAGTTTGATGGTAGTCTTATAAATTGGTATTGTGAATGTATGTATATTTATTTTATGGTTTGAGGACTGATTGGTTCATCTATATGTATGTAGGTAAATTGATTATAACTATTAACAAGATGGAATCTTGAATGTGGTTAGACCCTAATTTATCTCAATTTTATTAGTCACGATCTATAATTGATTTTGAAAGTATGTACGTATTATGAGTTAGTATAAATTTGAACCAACTTACTTGAAAAAATCACAATGAAAATACTTTTTTTGGATCGTGGATTGAGTGAGCATAAGATATTATGGATTACTTCTTCCTACACCTCCATATCGTCTTCATGCATCTCTATAGTTTTTAAAATTCCAAAAATAGACATAAGTAAATGACTGAATTGTCCCTGCTGTTACAAAAGGGGGTTTTGAGAAAGGAGGTACAATTCAGTTCGACGGTGGAGGTACAGTACAGTTCAGTCACAGTAGTGGAAGATTCCGACAGTGTTGGAGTGGCGGGGTGAAGGCGCTTTGGGCGGTTGTCGGTCGGAGTGGGTGGCTGAAGACTAAGCACTATCCTCGTCGAGGTACTTATTTTTCTATTTTTATGTTTTTCACGGATTGTAGAAGTCGTAAGAATTATACATTTAACGGTTTTTGTAAGTCGTAAGTTTAATTTGAGGATATTTGAATGTTACGGATTATATAAACCGTAAAGAATTTGAAATGCATAAGAACTTACGACTATACAACTTTAAGTGAACTTTACGGTTTGTACAAACCGTAAGTGAAAAAAAAATAGTTTTACGGTTTGTTTGTACAAACCGTAAATATGATTTTTTTTCTTTTTCAATTTTTTACGGGTTGTATAAACCGTAAAAATATTTTTATTATACGGTTTAGTATTGAAACTTACGATTTCTTTTTATTTGTTTATGTGAAGGTGGAGCAGTTGTAGTTTAGCCTGCAATGAAATGAAGGTGCAGTGAAAGTGGAGGGGCAGTGAAGGTGGAGCAGTTTCCTGCAATGAAATGGAGGTGCAGCCAAGGTGGAGGTGCAGCCAAGGTGGAGGGACAATGAAGGTGGAGCAGATCCGCTGGAGTCTTAATGTATAGCAGCAATGCAGGAGGTGTAACCGATGGAGATACAACGGTTAAGGTGAAGTTGTTGGAGGTTTGCAAAGGGGTGCAGACTTGGTCGAGGAAGAAGGAGATGTGAAGGATGTGAATGGAGATGAAGGGTAATTTGGGTTTTAAAATTATTTAAAATGGGTAAAATGGTCATTTCGGATGGGCTATGGAGGTGCACGAAGATGATATGGAGGTGCAGGAAGAAGCAGTCGATATTATGAATTATGAAGTTGCGTCGGGCTCAATTCCTTATAAGGTCCTCATGGGTTTGAGTGGTGTTGAACACCACTTCTTGGACCGGGCATGAGGTAGAGTACTGCAATGAGTTTTTTTTTTTCTTTTTTCTTGATGCTAATAATATTTTCATTGTATTACAACATGTATGAGTAAGAACCTGTGGTGTGTTGAGAACTGTTGTGAAATAACATTATGGACTTATTATTTTTTAAAGGAAGAAAATACCAACTAAGAATAATATATGATGTGCATTGTCTGAGGATTTGTTGAGAATGAGATATCCTGACTTTACTGGTACCTTATAATCACATAGATGAAGGGTACCGGGTGGTGAGAGTTGAAGGTGATCCATTTAATTGAAACTACAGTTTGAAAGAGCTAGTCATGACAAATATATGGATGCATCTTGTCAGATGATGTTATAATTGGTTGAAGACTGTGTGGATTCATAGTTAGAAGGATAATTTGATAGGTGCTAATATCTATGTCTAATTCAATGAACCGGAAATAGAGTCAACCTTTTTATGAAATGTTGAAATGTGACTTTAATTTTTTTTGTTATAAATATTGAAATGTTTTATTTTAAGCATGTTCTAAATAATTAACTTACCTTCTTGTTTGGTTGCTTGTGTTTTTATTTATTTTCTTATATGTGATGATAGTGTATTATACAGGAGTAGATGATATTACTATAATATAAGATATACTTCAAATTGCTTGATGAAGTTACATCAGGATAGGATAGTTATTTAATGTTTATTTAGTTTACATTTTAAGAATTTTAAGAATATGTAAATTTTTAAGTCCCTATAAAATATGATTATATTTTAAATGAGTGTACTAAATATTTTAATATTTAAATTTTATTCTTAGATAATGAATTTTATAGAGTGTTCCAATTAATTGTATTAATATATTGAAAGCAAGATTTGTGTTGAGAATTGAGATTAAAAAATATACCAGATGAAATGTTTTATGGTCATATAAGTTCTTACATATTTCACATCAATATTATCATTACTTGCTTACAATTTCTCTTCTTAATAATAGTAAAAAGTTAATATATTATTGAAATGTATATTTTTAATTTTTTTTAAAAGATGTGCAGATTGATTGATAATTAATTTAAAGATCAGTGTAGTTAGATGAATAAACAAAATTATAATTAGTCTGATAACCGTAAGAGGAAAGATGGGAAGGAGGAAAGAAAAATATAAAAACTGAACATTTTTGTACAAAAAAAAATTAGTGCCACTGTAGCCTTGCATCTAACTATATTGGAGGCCATCCGGAATATCACGTAATAATCTATTCATTAACAACTCTTTATGTATTTCCTAGAAAATTATTAGTTAGTCCTGCTGCACCAAGGCAACAGCTATTTGTTTTTTTGCTGTTTTTAATAGTTTGATACATTCATAAGCTAGTCATTTTATAAAATAAAACTCTCTCTCCAACCATTAATTTTTTATAGTTAATAAACTGACAAACTGAAATTTTATAGTGATTACTCCCAAAGCCTCCTTTGGGCGGCCAACACTGTAATCGATCCAATAAAAACAATATCATATGTATAAATATATTATTTCTTGGAAAAATATATAAATAAAAAGACAGTTTTTTTTATTTCTCCATTCTGCTTACATTGTTGATTTAAAATCTTACATGTTTAGCAAATGATGATTAAAATAAAGCATGATTAATTAAAGATAGAATGGCCCGGGAATGATTTGATTTGAAATATGGGAGATGAAAAAAATAGGAAGAGCGTGCGTGTGTTGTTATTAGGGATATGTGTGATTACAGGTCTCCGCCTCACAACCGCTGTTTTGCACGGTCTTACATGTAATGCTCTTGTTAATCATCACATTACTTGCCTCCTTGGATTTGGTGGGACTCACCTATTCTACTTTTCAATTTCCCAACTCCTACCACTACTACAATACTACTGTCATGCCCAATTCAAACAAAAAAACACACTCCTCCATAACAGAGACACCTGATTTCAAAATCAAATCGTATCTAACGCCTAATCCGACAAATTTCCTAAAACCAATCAATTTCATAATAATAATGATATGATGCCACGTGAGTTTTGTGGAACATGTTGCATGCATGCAATGCAAGTGTTCAAGAACACCTATTGCCTGGAGCCACAGTCTTGGTGGTGAAATTTTATTAGAATATTAGTATATGGCAGTGAATAGATACAACAGTGTATAAAACAAATAGCACAATTATTAGTAAAATAAACTTTGGGAACGAATAAAATTCCACTCTTCCTCAAAAGCAACAAGATACAACTGGAATGTCTGTCTTTCTCTCATCTGGGGGTTTGGGATATTTTTATTTTATTTGATATTTTTTTTTCTTTTGAGCTTAAATTTGTTCCTTGGAGACCTTTTGGCATGTTGAATTGGGATCGGATTGGTCCAGTGATTTTGTTGTTGACGGGATCTTCTTTGGCAGAGATTGGTATAAGGTTTCAAAGTAGCAACATTGAAGAAGTGGAATGGGAATAAGAGAATGAGGAAAAGAAGGAACAAAATCTAAAGTGGGAGGAAAAGCAGGAACATATAGAAAAAGGGAACCGTATGTAGGAGAAACCCCGCTACCTAAGAAAGTGAACTTGTTGTCAGTATCATATAACATCTGAGACCACACTCTGTAACATCTAATTGTCTCCTCTATGGAGGTCTAACCTTCTGGTCAACTGGTCAAAGCTGGTCTTAAACCACTGTGTTTATGGTATGCTCCTTAAAAGAACATTTCTTTATCTTTCTGTTTTTAAATTTACTATTATATTCTCATTTGTCGTTCATGTTTGGAAGTAATTGTGTAAAAAGTTCACCAACATCAACACACAATTTTTTTGTTTTCTTATTTAATCGTTAACTACTTTATGTCAAGTGGGTATTTGTTGATTAATTGATCCCTTGCGTGCTATTCAAATTTTCATTTTTCAAACTGTATTATTCAGTGTTTGTGTTCTATCTGTTACAAGAGAAAATTTTTATCCTAATAATGCAGTTCACAGGGTGGGTTAATTTTACAATAAAATGAAAACTAATGAAATCATTTCTACATAAAACATAAGTATTCACACTTTTCTTTTCGTTATATTTCTCAAATGACTTTGATATATTTTCATAATTTTTACTCAAAGCCTCTTTTCTAAGTAAATTCCTACTCATCTTATAAAATGAATTCACTCCAACATCTCTTCCTTTTACAAATCCGCCAATATCTTACAATTTCACAGAGAACAACAAACTTTTAATTCATGATTTCAATAGGATCCTAGATATAATTAAAAAATAATTTAGTCCTTTTTTTCTGTCAATTTTGTTGTTGGGAACATCATGCACATGAATAGCAACAATACGAGAATTAGTGGCAAATAGTTTCGTAGTTTAAGTAACACTTTTTTGAACTTTTTTGAAGGTAACTCAGAAAAAAGAAAAAGAAGATGTTCAAAAAATGGTAACTGAATTATTTGAAACAGTGACTCACCGACGTGGTGACTGTTATGTGTCTAAGGTTGAAGTGGTGGCTATCCATGGCAAGGTAGCGTTGGATCCTATATATGTTTTACGACCTTTTTCGTTATGCCCTTTTTTTTATTGGAGGTTCGCGTTGGAATTTTCAGTTGTGTACGTAAACATGGAATCCTGGTTTGAACCACTTTTGCAGATGATCACGAGACTAAAGACTATATTCAATGTGTCTTGTGTTGTTGCTGCGTTTAGTCTTTGGAGCACCCTATTCCAATCATTTCAAATTAGGACAATAATATTTATATTATTATTTTCTGTGTCTTTTTGTATTTTATTTTGGGTTTCACATGATTTGAAACTTGGATTGGAGAGTTGATACTCCCCTGGGGAATATATTCTATTGACAGATCTGAGTTCTTAAAATTTATCTAATCCTAGTTTTTGCTCGCAGTTTACAAAGCAAATGGTGAGCATCTTTTGGAAAGCGGTGGTCGTCCCGTTTGTGGAACTGTGCTTCATCAATCTCTAGACGATCTGATTCTCACTCTCAGTGAATGTTTTTGAATCTTTTTCATCGAATGGGATCGATATGTTCCAGAGGAGTTTGTTTGTTTGGGCTTGGCTTTGCTTTGCTTGGGTATGATGAGGTGGGGCACCTCTCTGTTTTTCTTTTTAAAACAAACTCTAGTTTTGGATTTTCTTTTATTTTTTCTCTCACCCTTTTTTTTTCTTTTCTTTTCTTTTTGCAATGCCTTCTTCTATTATCAAACCAGCTTTGACCCAAAGAAACAAAAACACAGTGTGGTTAATTGCCAAGGCTGGTTTGATGATTGCCAAGTGTGTATTGTATTCCATTTCAACACCTTTCTCTCTCTCCCTTTCTTGCAGTGACAAAAAAAATCAATCAAAAACCCTGGTATCTTCTCTTCGGCCACTACACCTCTACTGTAGTCGCATAAGCCACTGCTATCAAAAAGCAATGTGCTGATGAGGTTCGGATTCGGGGCATGAGGTTACTATCATGACGAGCTTGGCTTTTGTTTTGGATTCACGTGATTCTCACGGTACGGCAGCCAAAACTGCTTCTTGTTGCTGCAGATTTGATGGATTGGACGCCCTATAACAACTAACGGAGTCTGGGTCTTTGAAGGAGATGACTGCTCGGTCATTGTTCTGTTCAAAATATATCCATCCACAATTTTCACATACCCACCCTTTTCTCAATGTGCGTCACTCTCCAAAATATCAAAATTCTTAATCAAAACTCAATATAAGTTACCCCACTTATATCATCAACTTTTCTACAGTCACATATTCAGTAACTTTAAGTATACCAATAAATAATTGGCCTCATACTGAACACCATCTTCGTAAACAGAGTCCCACATCAAATGTTCAGATTCTAGCCAATGATATGAAAAAAATTGTTTTTTAATAATTCTAATTATGTATGGAGATGGCTTAGCCATTAAGCAGCGTGGTAAGAAGGGGGTTAGTAATAGTAATTTTGGGATTAGAGCGTGGTTGGGGAGGGGAGGGAAAGGAGCGTGAGAATAATGGGGTTGGAAAGTATTCCATTTTCCTTGGGAGGGTGGCAGTGGCAGAGGCAGAGAGAGGCAGAGATACGGATATTGGGTTTGGACACTAAAACCTCGTGATCGGAAAAGGCAGATCCATGGAAGACTGTTCCCGCTTGTCACGTGGGCTCTTTTGACTACCCATTACCCAATGACCAAAACTAAACAACACTCCCACCCACCGTCTCTCTCCGTCCATTCCACCTCACTGCTATTCTACCTATGCTATGCTATAAATCCAAACTACTCCACCCCAATTATTGCATCACCTCACAAACACTGCCACACTTACAAACTCCTTCTCCCTCTCTCTTCATCTCATCATTCACTCTCTCTCTCTCTCTCTCTCCTGTTACACATCAGTTGGGCCCCTCTTACTCTCCTCATCTCTTTATAATTAACAATTATTATATCCTTTAACTCCTCTCTCATCAAACTCAAACCCCAACTTTACATATCATGTATCCCTCCATTTCCTATATTAAGGACAACGTGGACTGCACCTGCTGACTGGTATTTAGATATCTTATAAGCTCACAAACCTACCAGACAACACAACACTTGCTTCTCATTTCTCCCCCTCACTCCCTACCATTCACCTCTTTCTTCCAACTCCTCCCCGTTACATTTCAAACCTCCTCTTATAGCATTTTCCATCTTTCTTTCTCCCTATTAATTCCCTCAAGTCCTTTCCCTTTCCAATTCCAGCGGCCCTTCATCAATATCGATAGCATAAAACCAAAACACCAAGGATGCATCGCTGTTGCAGTGGCTCCCAGGGGCACGTCATGGGACCCTGTACATGTGGCATGTTCCACAGCCAAACCACCTCCTTCTCCATGCTCTTCTCAGTGCCCAACCACAAGCCACCCTACCAAGATTCCGACATTTATGATTATTCCTTCACCCCCTCATCCTCTTCCTCGTCCTCTTCCGTTGACTGCACCCTCTCCCTCGGAACCCCATCCACCCGTTTCTCCGAAGACGAGGAAAAACGTACCCGCCACGAACGTCGCTCCGTTTCTAACTTCTGCTGGGACTTACTACAATCCAAACACAACCCTCAATCCCAAACCAAATCCTCCCGAACCTCCAATACCACCTCAAACGCCGACCCTCTCCTCGCTCGCCGCTGCGCCAATTGTGACACCACCTCAACTCCCCTTTGGAGAAATGGCCCCCGAGGCCCCAAGGTAAATATCCATTCTTATCATCCCTCCAAACTTAAACTCTACATGTTTTATTCATATGAAGATTCAATTCATTAAACATAAAAAAAAAGGTTTTTTGCATATCTTTTCTCCTGTGGAATATATAGTTTAATCAATATATTCATTTTTTTTTTCTCCAAAATTGAAGAGTGTTTTTGTGACTTTGTGTGTGAATTGCAGTCGCTGTGCAATGCATGTGGGATTAGATTCAAGAAGGAGGAGAGAAGGGCGAGTGCTGCGGCGGCACCGCCGCCGCCGGCTTCTGGCGGCTTGATGGAATCGGCGCAGGTGTACAACAACTCGTGGTACACGCACCCGCAGAGTCAGAAGATGCAGTGTTTCTCGCCGGGGATGGGGAGCGAGTTCCGTTTCGCGGATGACGGGGATCGAGACGCCGATAACGGTATTCCGTTTCTCTCGTGGAGACTCAACGTCACAGACAGAACGAGCCTCGTCCACGACTTCACAAGATGAACGTTGAAAAGAAAAAAATAAACAGCATATTATAATGATAATAATATAATAATGATAATGACACAGGATATTACAAAAGGAGGTAGCTAGCTAGCGTGGTTACCTGGACTACGGTCAAGACCAACCAAGCACACAAGCAGTTATACGTCAACGTTTTACGATGATGTTTTTGATTGCGATGGTTATGATGGTCTCGAATCGTGGATATTATGTTTCTTTTCACCTTTTCTGTTTTGTTTGCTTCCTTTTCTCGCCCTTGCATAAAATGGTGTGAGAATGGGATAATTCTATATTCTTAGCTTGCTTTTTCTTTGGATTTATTTCTTTAACTTTCTCTTTCAGTTACATATAAACCTACTTTTTTGTTGTCTCACTTCCCCTCTTAGTTTATATATATAGTTGTTGTTGACCATCACATATATGGACCGTTTTTGAATCAATTAATTGGAAACAAGTTATATTATAACTCCAACTTTTGCAGGTGCATGTCATGACTCGTGACCATTACCTCCTTTGAACAAACTGTTTGTTTATGCTTAAGCAGAATCTGAAATTTTAAAGTTGTTGTTTTCGATTTTCTGATTTTTACACAGACATTCATACCCCAACCTACATAGATACAGTGATGTGCGAAAGCGAGTGGGACATGGGTGCATTTAATTCGTTTGAACCAAATCCCACAGTCCAATGTGTCAACGTTGGATCACGGTTCTCTCTGAACCGGACACTGCGGTTCATCACAGCAAAACTGAATGTCTTTTAAGAATAAATCTATGATTTTTTAACTAAAAATCATTATTACCATCTCATTAGGTTTTTAAACATATTCAACATTTTTTTAATAAAAATATTACTTATTAACTTTTTAAGACATGGCAGACACTCGTTTAATTGCTACACAGTAGGTTGTTTCCTTTTTCTTTTTTAATGTTGCCCGACAAGAGCATTCTACAAATCACATTTAGAATATATTATGAATCATTGGTGAAGGATATAAATATTTTTTTAATGACAGGTTAATCAATATTTTAAAAATACTAATCGTAAATTAAAGTGTAAATTTGTATTAAAATATATTAATGTCCTTTGGTGTAGTTTTTAATACATTAAATATATATTTTTTAACCAGTATCGCACTTATTGGAAAATGAACTCAAATATGATTTGGTAAAAGAAAACCAGTATCGCACTTGTTAGCTCTTATAACCTTTTTGTTTTCCCTTACTTAATAAAGTAGTGTTTCTTTTGCGTAGCAGTGGTCAGTGTATGCAGTGAGATAATCTCTATCTTCTTGGAATACCGCATTGAATCTAATCATCCAATGAAGTTATCTTGCAGTAGCTGGAACTGTGAGCTTTTCACCATAGAACCTAACATGATTGCTGCTACGTCTTTTTAGTGAGAGTTTCATGTAAGTATTAAAATCACCAATGTTAACAGACTGGCAAATCAAACCTTAAACCTTAAATTTGTCTTACAGTTATATGTCTGTGTGTGTCTATATATGTTTAGACTTTTATTTTTCATTAAATTATGCCTTTTTCTTGTTTTAATTTGATTAGGACTTGTATACTTCTTTTTTCCGTCATTTCTTATTGATACACGCTTACAAGTTCTTTATTATTTATTAAGAATGTGTTAGCCGACCAGGTTGTAGATATATAAATTTACTTTGTCAACATGTCAGACTATTATTAACGAGTAGCTGCAGATGGAATGATTTTTCATACCAACAAAATTAGTTGAGTTAGGTCTGAAATTTTGCAGAGAAAATGGACTTCAAATTTTCAAGAGTTATCCATATATACAGAAAGTACAATCATCATTTTTTTTTAAATTATAGCTTCACGCACCTTTTATCCATTTAACATTCACTTTATTTAATAAAATATTATATAATAATAAAATAATAATTTATTTTAATAAATAGTTATGTTTATTGTATATAGTGTCAAAATATCTCTATTCTATTTATTTTTGTATTACTATGAATTTGGATTGTAGAATCATTGTATAGATAAATGAAAATAGTTTAGTTATATTCACAGTCATGACTATAAAATTTATAAATCATTTTGAGTTTAATCTTGGTGACTATCATAATTAATTTTTATTTGTTTGTGATTTTTTTTTTCTAAAACGTAAACTATTTATTTCTAATTTAATCTATTTCAATTTCAGTGCTAATAGTTTCCCAGATAAAATCAAAAGGATTAACAAATATAAGAAGAAAAAGTGAGTTTGTTTAATGAAAGTTTTTCAGTAAAAATAATGTTATAAACAAACACTATATTTTTTGTTTAATTTATTTTAGGTGTTACAACATTATTAAACATTACGTCTTATTGCATACTAGAAAAAAATGAAAATTAAGAATATGATCATCGCTAGAAGTTTGGATACAAACAATCCTTAGGGTACAATTATGATTATTCTTATTAATATGATTGTTAATTTGGATTGCAGAAACTCGAAGTGTATAGATAGTTTTTACTTCAGATGTAAATCAATTTAGTTATATTGACAATGGTGCACGTGACATTGTAATTGAGAAACTGTTATCTGGGTTAGAATTTGGTAAGCTATCTTGGTCAATTTATAAAGGGCTGGTTTCAAAACAAATTAATTTTTGAAACTAACAATAAATAAATACTTCCTATGGTATAAAAAAATGAGATATACACATATTTATGGATTTTCAAACATTTTATTGCATCTTGTTTAACTAATTTCTTTTAGGTTTGTAAGGGTTGTTTGTGTTTTTTCATGATTACATGTCAATCATTTTTGTATAATGAAGGAGTTTAGAGTCCAAACATTCTAGACTTACTAAAGGTAAATTATAAACATATTTCAAGCTATAAACTTCCATTCCTGATAGGCTATATTTGTGTATGTATTAACCGATTATTTTGTATTGTTGAAAACCTAAAAGATATGAAGGTTGTTTGTAAAGCCATTAACACAATAGAATAGAACTATTAAATGTTTCAATGACACTTTTTTTTCAACATTTATATTAAAAATATGGTTTCTTTACATTTAAATTAAGTTTATCAAAACATATGAACATTATAAACAATATGAATCACTGTGGTAGCTCTTTAGTTTCATTAGTTTGTTGGATATTTTGTTACTTGTTAATAATTTAGTTATTTGGAACTAATACATTTATTTTGATTTATATTTACGATAGTAAGCTGGTACATTATTTTTTTTAACAGAGTGAACTAATTGTTAGATATAATTTTTGGGTCATCTTCATAAGGTTTTAAATATAAGAGAAAAAATTGATATTAATTAAGATTGTCATTTTCAAACTGATTTAAAACTGTGCACGGGTTTTAGAAGGTGGTTGTCTTATTAGGTTTTAATTGTGTAACTTCTCGTAATTTTCTTACCTTGCATAAAGAGTGTTACCTAGTTTGACTCATTGTCCCTGGTTAAAAATTGAATTAGTGAATAACTGTTTAAACTCTACATGGACATAGCAAGTCTAATTAGATTAGATATATTTAAAAATAGGGACTTCCACCATTCCTAAATGGGAAATAAACAAATGCTAATCCACAAAAATAATTAACCTTAAATGATATTACATATACTCAGATCTTATGCACTACTAAATGTTTTCACTTAAAAAAGCAAATATTAAACTATCATATAGTAAATGTTTTTTTTAATATACTTTCAATTCTCATTTTCTTAACCATTAACATTTGTACTATCACCTTATTTTTTAAAGATGACAAATGATTCTCTTCCACAAATGCATCCTCAAACCTATTTTTACAATTTTATTCACATTATTACATAATGAGATGAGATCATGGCAAACATGTTTTATCAACCCGTATTAGATATTATTAATAAATTAATATTTTTCAAATATTAAGGCAATTATCAAACATATTAATTCCAATCCTGTACATCATTCTCTATGTCCAAGGTTTGTTGAAAAGGTAATAATTGAAATTACTACTGCAAACAACCCGTCATCGCCTAGTCGTCCTCGCTGCTTCCGAAACTCTAGATCCATGTCCGACAGCAGCAACAACTGGGTGGCAAGTGCCACCCCATCCTGCTTAGAAGGTCAATTAGCACATAAATTTTATAAATTCAAAATTCACTAATATGCAAAACGTACATCAGATCATCAGATAAACAATTTCAATTTAGGCGTTTGGCTAATTCTGAATGATAATAATTTTTCTTTATTTTTTTTTTACTCCATTTCTATTTCTTTTTTATGTTCTGTAAGGGAAAGACCAATAAAAGGCGGAGTGCGGTTCATATACACAGTCTTCTTTTGTCCATTGGAATTATATTTCTAGAAATATTGTTTGTGGTTCATATGCACGGAATTATATTTCTAGGAATGGTTAAGGATCATGCATTTTGAAAATGTTATAAACGTAGTTGGTCAGCCCAAATATTATTTCTTGATGAACTAACTTTAAAAACTATTATTTTTTAGGTGATTGTAACATATGAGAGGATGATAGTATCATTAACATCCGATACCGATAGAAATTTAGCAATGCTGTTGAATTGTAAGCTATTGTGTACATTCAATATAGATGTTTTAATTGATATAGTTAGTAAAAGATTGATTATTATATAGAAAAAAGAAACTATTTTTTGTTATGATAATATGTTTTTTTAGACTGTGATCAACATATTCATGAATTAATAAGAAAGGATCATTGTCTCTTTAACATTTTATTCACACTTTATCATTGTCAATTTTAATTTTTGTGAGATTTATCTGATGCAACTCATGATGAGGCAAGTCATTATGAGTTTGGGTTCGTTTTTAGCAGACACAAAAATTGATTTATCAACGGAATAAATGCAAGAAAATAGCAGATGAACCATTCACACTTTTATTGCATCAATCACAAAAACTGAAGTTCTTCAAAATACTAAAAATGTATGTTTGTCGTAAAGGCAATTATTTCAGATATGGAGCAAATGAAAGAAAAATAATTGCATAGTTAATTAGTTGATCTACTATAAATTGCATACCTGTAAAAATATTGCAGAAAACAACACTTTTAGTTACATCATTTGACAGAAATCAATAATGTAAATAGGGAAAGGGAAAATCAAAAACCTGTAGGTACATTAATTTGTGCTGCTCTGCTTTACTTTCAGGAAAAGCTAGAAGTTAATGTTCAACAAATAACTACTCCTCAACAAATGTATTGTATTACCCTTTATTCTGTTTTCAGCAACACATGAAAAAATTTTCCAAAATTTAATAACTCCCACATATAAAATTTTTTCTAATGGGTCAATAATTTTAGTGAACTGTATAATGTAATCTACCTTAACCTCTTCTAATGCCTATACCTTAATGTCTCGCGACAAACCATCCTTAACACTCAGAACAAAGGACACCAAAAATCATAATGTTAGAGTTTACTTTAAACTCAATTCCTTTCTGCCATTAAAGCCTCCCATGGACAAAATCTCTAAAGATTTCAGATCACTAATTTATTCGTCTTTCTCTACAGATTTCGAAACTTGCCCCTTTATAATAAAAAGAAATGCAGAGTTTAGTTGGGAGTGGTTTGATTTGGCATGAGTATTGACCCCAACTACTCACTGTTTTTTTCTGAATTTATTAAAAATATCTTCACCTTATTTATGATAAATTTGCCATCTATAAGAATAATTTACTTTTTGGTAAAAAGGCTCCTACTTTATACATGTATTAAGCATGATATAATCGTAGATATAATAATAATCAATTATATCAATTATATAATATAATAATAAAATAATATTAAAAATATTAAATATTAGATAAATTTATGTAGTAAAAATATTTATAATATTATTAATAAAATTAAATAATAATAATAATAAAAATAAAATTATAATATAATAAAAATCAATATAGTTATTTATAATAAAAAATAAATTATATAATAACAATATTATTAATTTAAAAAATAAATATAAAATTAATAATATTTAAGTTTAATATAAAAAATATTTTTAATTAATTTTTAATAATTATAAATATTTAAATATTATTTATTTTCAATTATCAATCACATTTAATATATTAATAAAATTTCATCTTTAATTATTTTTAATACCAAAGACAAATATGTAATACCACCATTTATCAATTAAAAAACTAAAATAAAAATCAAATCACTTATTAAATTTTAACACCATTTACAAATTTAAAAAAATATAAATCAAATCTATCAAATCAATTATCAACCTTAAAAACCTTTTTTTCGTATTTTTTATTTTATATTATCTTTCATTTAATTTAAATAATAAATTCTTTTAAGAATCATTTTCAATTTGATATATTATTTCAATGTGAAGAAATAGTAATGTTAGTGTACGATTTAATTTAATATTATATCATGATGTTAGGAAGGTTAATATTTTTCATCTATTTCTTTTCTATTTCTTTTTATATATGTGATGTGTTATTATCGTGTAACTAAAATAAAATGAATAAATAGACATTTACAAAGTTATTTATTTATTAATAAATAATGGTTGAAATTAATTCTGATTAAATAATTAAAATAAATATGAAGTTAAAATTTAAAATAAAATGGTTGACAACATTATTGTTTAAATTAAAGTAAAAAATAATGTTATTGTTTAAATTAAAATAAAAAATAATGTTAGTATGAGATTTATATATTAAATTAAATTAATTGTAAGTTTGATCTTGAAAAGAAAAATTAAATTAAATTAATATTTAGTAATAAAATATATTTAGTAAAATTAAGTGTAAATTAGATATTTGAGTTTAGTTACAAAATAAAAATAATTTAAAATAAAATTAAGATTTAACAATAAAATCATAATAAAAATTTTGAAAATATTATATAATTTTTTAAATAATTTTATTGTTAGTTTTTAAATTATATCTATTAGTAACTAAATATATTTTTATATTAGAAACTAAATTCATAAAAAATAACTTAATAAGCATATGAGAAAAACAACAGAAAAAGAATGAGTAAAAAATATTAACCACCTTATAAATCATGTAATATTCTTATAATTTTAATTAATTTACTAATAATATCTTATTTAGTATACACAATTTACTCATATAAAAAATAAATAAAAAATATACTATAAAATTCTAGATAAAAATTACACGAATTTAAAAAATTTGCCTATTAAGTCGTTTTAATTTAAAAGTTTACTCAGCGCCATCATTCTGACATAAACCCAAATAAGCGCAAAGTTTATCTTGGGGGTGGTTGTTTTGGGATGAATATTGATTACTCACTGTTTTTTTCTGGATTTCTGAAAGATATCTTCAACATGATAAATTTGCATTTATAAGAATAATTTACTTTTTGGTAAAAAGAATGAGCTCCTACTTTATACATGTATTAAACATGATATAATAATAATAGTATTTAAGTTTAATACAAAAATTGTTGTTAATTAAATTTTTTATAATTATAAATTTTTAAATATTATTTATTTTCAATTATCAATCACATTTAATATATTAATCAAATTTCATCTTTAATTTTTTTAATACCAAAGACAAATATGTAATACCACCATTTTATCAATTAAAAAATAAAAATAAAAATTAAATCTATCAAATCTTTAAAAACTTTTCTTGTTTTGGTATTTCTTTATTTTATATTATCTATTCTTTAATTTAAATAATAATTTTTTTGGCTCATTTTTAACTCAAATCAAATCTTTTTTCCCTCTATCAAATTTATCTTTAAAATAGAAAGAAAGCACGGGTCATTGGGCCAAGTTTTCCTAATTTAAAAGTTTACCAGCCCCATCATTCTGACATAAACCCTAAACCCAAACACAAGCCATTAGTCATTCTGCTGCTTCTTCACATCACTCACAAGGCATGCAGACCGAAGCTATGGCTATGCAATCAACAGAGTTAAAGACATTAGAGCTATTGAAAGAGGTCAACTTAGATAACACTCTTCTGTTTACTAAACTCGTTGACGATACCGTTTCTGACATCAAGACTTCTATTGAAAAAATCCCGAACGATCTCAGGGTCAGTATTCTATTCGTCTTTCTCTGTTTTAATTTTCGGCGCATTCAACACTGCTATTTCTGAATGCGCGTGAATTGGCAGGTAACTGCAGATTTAGCGTCGCGCTTTGTTGCGGATATCGGCGCCGATAAAGTCGAGTTTAAGTTTAAGAGGCCAGAGTATATTAAGACCGGTGGAAGTTATTCCATACAGAGTATTGCGAGGCCTGAAGTTAATGTTGATCTTATTATCAGGTTACCGAAGGTACAATTATTGAAAAAAAACAGTGATAAGCAAATTTACATATTAATTAATTGATGTTTGATTTAATTTATCAATGTCAGGTGTATGTTTTGACCTTTGTAACTGTTTTAATTTGTTTTCGGTATTTTGTTAGGAATCCTTCAATGAGAAGGATTATTTAAACTACAGATATCATGCCAAGAGGTGTCTGTATTTGTGCGTGATAAAGAAGTATTTGGAGAGGTCTTTATATATTGACAGGGTTGAATGGTCCACTATGCAGAATGAAGCCAGAAAACCCTTGCTAATTGTCTATCCAGGTTTGCGTTCCGTATCCGCGTCACTGTTTGATGTAATGCCTCTGAAATAATGTTGGTTATTCTAACAATGAAAATAATTGCAGCCGCGAAGCCTGTTGAAGTTCCTGGCCTTTTTGTAAGAATTATTCCGTCCGCGAAGGCTATATTTAGCGTAGCCAAGTTGAACCTGAAGCGCAACAACATTCATAACTTGAGTAACGGTCTGTTTTTATAATACCTTTATTCTATTTCTGCGAGATTCTTGTTTCTTTTTTTATCAGAGTTTTAATGTTTGATTGTTGATATCTTGAAGGGATTGATCTTAAGACTACACCGAAGTACAATTCTAGTATTCTGGAAGACATGTTTATAGAGGAGACTGACTTCATCAACAAGTATTTTGTTGAATGGAAGGAACTAAGAGATGCGTTAATTCTGCTTAAGGTTTGGTTTGATATTTGATTGTTTTTGGTATTTGTATGTGGGATTCAATGAATAAAAAATGCACAGTGGAACGCTGAATCAATTGCTTGTCCTCATTGATTTAGGTTTGGGCCCGACAAAGAAGTTCAGTATATGTTCATGATTGCTTGAATGGATTTTTGATTTCTGTCATACTGGTATATCTTGCTTCTAAGCAACGTATTAGCAATTCAATGACGGCAACTGAAATAGTTCGGGTCACCTTGAACTTTATTGGTACGTGTATAGTCTCTCCTCCCCCTACGTTTCAGTTCATTTTGTTCAGCTCTCCTGATCATGTTAGTGGGCTAAGATTGGTCTGTTATTGAGCTCCTTATATTGGTGATTATGGTTGCCAATGCATGTGTACTTACACAAATTAAGTCTTGTGTAATGTTGTGTTTGTGATACACATCCATGTTTGAATAAAATGCTATGGAAAACATTGTTTAGTCTTCTAAGAGTCTAGAATATCTTTTCTTTTGTTAGAGTGTTATGAAAACAAAAATGTTACTACTTTTATGTCTTCTCAATGCATTATGTTTATTTTTCTTGTGTGTATATTTGGTTTCTGAGTTCTGTCATCAAAACCTATTCCTTTTCTTTTCCATCCAAAGGAATTACTAATAAAGAAAAAAAATGTGGTTTTGCAATTGGCTACTGACTTTAAAATTGGCCCAGATCGGGAATAGGGCTTCAATATGTATTGGCGCAGTAGATATTTATTAATGTTGGTGGTTTTGCAGCCACCTCTGAGTCGTGGAGCCGAGGGTTGTACTTTCCAAACGAAGGCCAGACCAATATAACAAAAGAGGTCTGGATCTCTGCTTGGTTTTTTCCTTAATTATTTTTACTTTTGTAATTCTATTTTATGTATTCTATATTCTTTTCTTTTGTTGTTTTGATGGTTGTTTGTTAAACCTAATTTTGAAGAATTATTATTTTTAAAGCACTTCGAAAAAACTGAACAAAAAGCTAACGTAAAGCTTTTGACGCAAAGGAGCTTTGCTATGTTTTTCAATTGCTTAGGCTCTAGTTTAATCCTGAATGAATGGATCCTGCAACAGGTTATATAAATTAAATTGTTTACTGGACTTCTCTTTTCTCATGTCATATGTTTTGTTCACTATTCCTATTTGCAGCAAAAGATTCAACTTAAAGAGTCATTTCCAATTGTCATATGTCATCCTTCTGGAGGATTCAATCTAGCTTTCCGAATGTCTAGGATTGGTTTCACTCGGGTACTTAAGAACAGCATACCAACTTGGTTTTTCAATATTATAAATATTGTAGTTCTCAATTTGATTATGTATTTATTTTGGATCTTCTGTATTCAGCTTCAAGATGAGGCTGCTATGACACTTAGGTGCTTAGAAAAGTGTAGAGATGGTGGATTTGAGGAAGTTTATATGACCAAGATTGACTACGCTGTTAAATATGACTATTGTATGAGGTAATGTTTATTTAATATTTCTTTGGCATTGACAGTGATTGGCAGCTTTGCCTCTTTGATAGTATTACTGGTAGGGTATTGTGGATTGGACTTGATCCATGAACCAGCCCAACCCAATCCAAATACATTTTTGTGGGTTGGATTGGGTCATTGGGTTGGGTAACAGGTTCATGAATTTTAAACCCTGAGATCCTAACCCAACCTGACTACATAAAAAATATACAATGATAAATATTACTTGTTTAATAATTTTATTATAGAAATACTTTTATATTCTATCCACATGTGCTTTATGATTATTCTTTATTTATATACTCCTTCAGTCAATAGGATTTATTTTTGTCTTTTAAAAAGGTTTTTTAAATTTTGACTACAAAGTTAATCTTACCTTTTCTGCTCTGCCTTTACTTTTCTCTGGGTTATATATGCTTGTCTATTCAAAACTCTATTTTATGACGGGATATTCTGTCCTTTAAATAAATTTCATTATGGCCTGCTTCATGTTATAAAAACTGTAAGTTTATATTTGGTGTTTTGATCTTGTAGAATAAATTTGAAGGGAAAGAAGGAGGTATTTGCATTGGGATTTTGTTTGGATGATGAGTGCTGGAGATCATACGAAGATAAAATACATGGTATTTTATCTAAAGCTTTAAATGATAGAGCAAAAGTCATTCAAGTTACATGGAGAAATACACAATGCCAGTGGAGTGTGGACGATGTATGATTTTAAGCATGAATTGCAGTATCTCATTTAAAATGTGCTTTCATGCTTTGCGTCTTGTGTTCTATTTCTAACTGAATTCACAACCTCAGGGCTTGTCGGTATTTGATAAAGAGCCCTTGTTCATAGGAATTTCAGTGAGTACTTTGGAGAAAGCATATAGGATGGTTGATATTGGCCCAAATGCCGAAAGTAAAGAAGAGGTATATATTGTTCTGCTCATACCGACTTTTTTTTGCTTTCACATTTGGGTTGCTGAATTTAATACAGTGCTCACCCATGATTTAAAGCAGGCCCTTGAATTTCGAAAGTTTTGGGGAGAGAAATCAGAGCTCAGAAGATTTAAAGATGGTAGAATTGCAGAAAGCACAGGTGAGGCATATACTCTTATAATTCATTTTTTTTTATCATCCATGAACATCACAACTTTCTCATCTTGTTAGTTGAGATAAAGTATCTTGACCACTACTGACATGGCGATGTTTTTTTCCCCTAAAATATTTTGTAGTATGGGAAAGTGAGCAATGGAATAGACATCTTCTTTTGAAAAGAATAGCTGAGCATGTACTTAGTCGACATCTTTCTCTATCCAAGGAAAATATTGTAGTTGTTGTGGATCAACTTGATTTCTCATTGATTCACGGTGCTGGAGGTAATTAGCATTGTAAATTATCCCTTTTCTCCCTTTTCTGTTCTCATGCCATATTCTTACTTGTTAACTGCTGCTGCGATGCTTTTGAAATGATTCACCTACAGATCCTATATCATACTCTGGTAGTTTGCTTGGGGCATTTGATGTTTTATCAAAGCGCTTGCGTCTTATTGAAGACCTTCCTTTGAAGGTGTCCAGTGTACAGCCTTTAGACTCTGGTATTTTACCCTCCCAGACAAATATTTTAATCATTCAAGTATAGGTTCCTTATTGATTTCCTTGTACCCTATTTTGAAGTGATCTGTGTCAAAGCTTATTTTTGTGTGATTTTATTGTTAATTAAAACCTTGAAAAAAATTGCAAAGAAAAAAAAAAGTATACGGTGGTTCAAGTTAATGTTGCATCTCATTTAAGCTTGAGCTCAAGTAATGTTCTATACTTATTGTCATTAACAGCTTTCAGGTTTACATCAGTCTTCCCTCCTGAACCTCATCTTCTAGCTAATGAAAAAATTGAATCTCTCAGATTGGGTAAGTTTCTTCCATCATGCATTCAAGCACTGGAAGTTATGATTCAGGTATGGCTTAACGCACCAGTTGTGCTTAGTGTCCTGGTGTTTTTACAGACAATTGAAGAGCTAATTCTTTTGCCCTTTACAGCTGGAAGGTTCTGGGAACTGGCCAATGGATGAAATTGCAATTGAAAAAACAAAATCTAGCTTCCTTTTTCAAATTGGATTGAGGTAGGGTCTATCCTTTATTCATTTCAGGATCTTATTCTTTTTCAGATATTTATTAAGATGTGATAATCTTATTTTGGCAGTCTTCAAAAGACGTGGGGGCTGACATGCATTGCCACTGCGGATAATGTGGATGTGTTAATGTCAGGATATGCTTTTCGTCTAAAAATTTTGCACGAGAGAGGCCTTAGTTTGCTAAAAAAAGAAAGTATGTACTTCCACTTTGTATATGATTACGATGATTTAATTGGAAAGGCCACTTCTCAATTTAACTTATCAAACCATTTTAACATGCAGTTGGGGATTATCACGCTAAGCAAGTTCCTTCCATTGACAAGAAACTTTTTATCCGTAGTCAGCATGCTAACATGATCAATGGATTACAAAGTCGTTATCCAATATTTGGACCAGTAGTTAGGTGAATATTTGCAGATTTCTGTGTCAAACTATATTCCATTTATATTCTGAATCTCATGTAGACGTTTTATGTGTCTAGACTTGCAAAAAGATGGGCTGCTTCACATCTATTTTCAGCTTGCATGGTAGAAGAAGCTGTTGAACTATTGGTTGCATATGTTTTTCTTAATCCTTTGCCATTTGATGTTCCCTGTTCGCGGATCGCTGGGTTTTTGAGGTTAGTTTCCTAGTCATTGTTAGTCATCTAATCAACCAATTAATTTTGACAGGATGAAATGACTACTTAATCAGTGATTGCTTCAACATTGCATCACTTTACTCTCAAAGTCTTGCACTCATCTCTTTAATATTAGGACTATATTAATCTCTTCTTTTTAATGTTTTTCTCCTTTAATTATCCTTTTCTCTTTAAAGGGACTAGCTTCCTGTCTAAGACGATAGATCTAAACCTTCCAATTTTGTCCAGAGGCATTGAGTGTGCTACTAAGCCCTAGTCAGTAAACTCGTCACTGCTTTATATCTATATTCTCAGCAGAATATCCTGGAACATATTACTGCAAACATTGTATCAATTTGCTTGTTAAGGGGTTTGAGAACTGGGTATGATGTTAGGATGTCCAAATAATGGGTACCAAAAAATTACAGCACAGGATGATCCAAGGCTAATTTCATTCACAAACAGATTGTATACATTGTTCTCTCACATTTCTGCCACTACAATATACCTTAGTCATGATCCTCTACATTGAGGCCTTGTCTACCCCTTGTTATTTTTGGTTTCTGGCAAATTCTCGGGGCTTGGGGTTCACATATGAGAAAGCTGCAAAGGGCTTAGGCTATTCAGAAGTATTTTTAAAATATATTGTAATATCATCTTATGCTTATTGATTTCTTTGACAGGTTCCTGCGGTTACTCTCACACTATGATTGGACTTTCTCTCCACTGGTTGTTGACATAAATAATGACTTGAGCCAAAGTGATGAGAAAGAAATAAATGTAAGTGTCTCTGAGTACATGATTAGGTAAATCTTGATAATGTTGGCTCTGAAAATATATTTAATATGGATTTTCAGGACAACTTTTTGCTAAGAAGAAAAAGTCAGGGAGAGAGTGGACAAAGTGTAGGCCCAGCAATGTTCTTAGCTACAGTTTACGATAAAGAATCTGAGGCTTGGACTGGATTATCACCTAGTGGAATGGTTAGTTGCTCTTCAAATTGGAAATAATTTTGAGTTTTATTAGATAAGTAACGCTTGAGGCCCTGAAGTTTCCTGATTTCATTCCTTACTCCATTTTGTTGTCACATAATTCAAGGAATAATTCTCTACAATAAAACTACAGCTTGTGTTAACTAAAATGTTCTGCAAGAATGTCCTCAAGCAAGAGTGTCCTCAGTAGTTGGGGTTTGGTTGACGTTGACTGTTCTTAAGAATATATAGGAAATACTTACAGTATAATGTTCAGTTTTCCATACATAAGTATTCCAATCTGTTGATGTTTTAGCCTTCATTTCTGCATTTTAACACTATTTTTACTCCAAGGATTCTGTTGCATCTGTTTCAAGCGTTTGTTAACTTATGATTTATGATGAAATGGTGGTTGCCCTGTGACTATATCAATATTTGTGATTTTACCAGGAACTGAAAAGGTTAGTTGCATATGCCCGAAGCAGTGCCAATTTGTTGACCAGACTCACATTTCAAGAAGAGATTGGTCCATATAGATGGGAGGTGAGTGGATCAAAATTTTCAGCTATTTTCTCGTTTCAACTTCTAGTTGTAGAAGAGATATTTGGGGAGACATTGTTGATTATTTTCATTCTTGCTGCAGTGCCTTTTCAGGACTCCTTTAAACAATTATGATGCAGTAATTATTCTTCAAAAGGACAATCTCCCGTATCCCCGAAGGCTTCTCTTCCCTTCAGAAGTTAATCATGGTACAGTTAGTAGCTGGTAGTTTACTTGTTAAACTGTTTTTAAAACGATTTGATGGTGAGGGTTACGGGTTATGTAATTGGTTGGTAGTTATTGTTGTAGCAAGGTAGATACTACATCATTTCATCGTCAACGTTTTTTCTGCGTGGTCAAGTGTGATGACATCACATAAAATGTTGTACTATGTATGAAACATACATTTATAATGTAGGATGACATGGGTTCAAACTCATTATACTAAGGAATTAACACGTTAAAGAATAGTAATTATTGATAGCTTGATCTTTTACATTTATACATTATTCAAATGGTATTTTCAATTGCTTTGTTGGCAGGAATACATGTTGCAGAAGGACAAGCCAGCAAGTGTTTTCAACCCTTTTTGTTGCCTAAAGATTTGAAGGGCAGGCCAGAGGAACTTAAAAACAAGTTGCTGGTAGATTTTGATCCGTCGAAGTGCTTTATCAGAGATTTAAAGGCAAGTACAGTGAAAGTGATTTGATGTTGAATATGTTGGTAGCCTTTGCACAATATCCTCTTCGCTAATTAGATACATATCATTTATCACTTGCAGCATGAGTTCTCAACCTCATTCCAAGTATGGCATGATTATCTGGGAGGGGATATTATTGGCCTAACATGGGGGGAATCATATTCTTCCAAGGTATTGCGTTTATATTAGTGGGTTTTTGCGAAGTATATTATGAATTCTTTACCGATCTCAACCAATACATTTTCTAATCACCATTTTTTCCTTTCTTTAAAGCGGAAGCGCGAGGAGGAGGAAGTAGTTGATGAAAAACATAATCCTTGGAAAGTGTTAAAAGCAGTGGGGGAAATTGGGAAAGGGATTGTGAGGAGTATATATTTTCTGAAGCCCCCAAGCTTATGAATTAGTATTCATCTTGGAGGGATCAGTCAATGTAGGATCAATGTTGTAGAGCAAAGTACCACTTTATTGAGGGAAAAAGAACTACTGTAGAGTGAGGTTATGTCTAGTCTTCCATGTACATTCCCTTCCACCTCCACGACTTGGCAAGCCCAACAACGAAGTAAGATTTCCTCTTTCTTATGGTAAAGAAGGAAGCTGATAATATGGCATAATACATACAGGCTATATTAATTATTGTATTGTAGCAATGGTGTTTTGAGCTGGAAAATTTAGACACGTCTTTAGGGATTCTTTTGTGTACATTAATTTTTAGAGCCAATTATTTTCATATATTGGTATCTCATTTTTTACGTTCAGTTATCTGGATTTGCATTAGCGCCCGTACTGAAATCTTCCTTTTTCTCTCTTTTGGTTTATTTAATTCATATTCGTACTACAAATCAAGCTGAAGCTTAATGTTAGCTAATTTATTGATGCAAGGTGAAATGTTAAATTATTTTTGTCTTGCATTGCTTGGTTTTTTTAACCATACTGGAGTAATTTTAATTCAAAATTAGGTAAATTTTAAAAATGTTATTAGAATAGGTAAGTTGTGTCTAATTAAAGTCGCGCTTCCACATATATCCTCCACTTTTATTTTTTTTTAATGTTTATATCTGAATACTAAAGAAGATCTAATATTTCAGTTCTTTTTAATATACAATTACTCATAATTAATTTTTTAAAATTCATCTTCAATTTTTAAAAAATTAAATATATAATTTTAAATTCTTAAAATTAAAGTCATACCAAATTAAATTTAAAAGGAATAATCAAAGTCATATCATCATATACGACTCTGCTCAATTCATTAAAAAATTTAATATAAAAAAGTCGTGATACAGTTTTTTAATAATAATAATAATAATAATAATAAATGAATTGATATTTGAAAGTCTTTTTTTTATCATTTGTAAAATTGTACTGCTAAATATAACCTATCAAAATGCGTAACTTTGTTTTTAAATGACCAGCTTCAGTAAATTTTAAAATAAATTACATCATTGTGGTGTTTTTGCCAATATTTTGACTTTGTATATTTATTATATAAATAAATAACGATCACTAATTTCCCCTTGTAACAAAAAATAATGACCACTAATAAGTAATATCTTTAAATTAATTGATTAGCAATTTGCAAGGTATTTTCTCTATAAAATATAAAGGTATTTATCATTTACTTCTACACCAATATATTTATTTGAGTTTGTGGCTTTGTGTTTTGTATCTTGTCTATCTTAGCATAATTTTTTATGTGATTAAATGACTTCATATATTCATAATCCCTTTTAGATAATGCTTATAGTATATATTTTGTATTCGGAGATTGCATTATATCAATGATAAAGTAGTTTCCTAATATGAGTTTTTTATATTTAAAAGGGAAAGTAAAAACATTTGATTTTTTTTTTAGTATCTATTTATAAACCATTTTTTTCTTATTTGGCCTAAAACATTATCATTTCACAATGAAAATAAATAAGCACTCTGACGTGGGAAATATTTATTAGCTTGTCAAATTAATTGGAGATCCAGAAGCGCATTTTTGGTTCGAAATTGAGTGGAAGTGCTTGGGAGCCAAATGGGTCTTCTGAGCATCATCAGAAAAATCAAGCGGAAAGAGAAGGAAATGCGAATCTTGATGGTGTAAGTTGTTCTTCAATTCCAATTTCTCTTTATTTTGTTTATCCATAACACGTTTTGATTAAAACCTGGAACCACTTTTTATACAGCGGATTGGACAATTCGGGGAAAACTACAATCGTTTTGAAGATAAATGGAGAGGACACTAGCGTCATCAGTCCCACGCTTGGCTTCAACATCAAAACCATTACTTACCAAAAGTATTTTTAACCCCTCAATCGCATTATAATAGCTTATTTATCTGCGTAGCTTCATATTATTTGCTTTCAGTTTGCTTTATGATTTCAATTGGCATTTGTAGGTACACCCTAAATATATGGGATGTTGGGGGGCAGAAAACAATAAGATCTTACTGGAGAAATTACTTTGAGCAAACAGATGGATTGGTTTGGGTGGTTGACAGTTCAGATCTGAGAAGGTTGGATGATTGCAAATTGGAGTTGGATAACCTTCTCAAGGAAGAGGTTTGTTCAATCCAAAAGTTTTTTTACTTATTGGCAAACAAGTTGTGTGCATGTTACTGGTGTTGATAATTAAAGATATTTTATTCAGTCATGCTTTTGGACTCTCTTTTTTATTTCATTGGCATAAAGTTCTATACTTCTATTGATGCTTCGTGCTAATATTGTCTAAAGTTAATACTTTGCATTGAGTAAATGTTTGAGATTTTCGGTCTTGATCCAATGCATTTACCACTCTAAAGGATTATTTGTAGTAGTAGTGTCAAACCCATCACCACAAGTACTTGCCTTTGGCACATATGGTTTTTAATTGAACCAAACGGAGTTATGTGATTCATGTGGTCGACCTCATCTGGTTGGATAAGGATTTGTTGTATCAAGAAAGTAAACTGTTGTTGTAGCTTGTTTACCGTTTGGAAAGATTACATGATTAATCTTTTGCCTTTTTAATTCATGTGGGTGTTTGTTGAGTATTGGTGTTGACAATGCCTTTTCTTCTTCATCCAACAGAGGCTGTCTGGAGCATCTTTACTGATATTAGCAAATAAACAGGACATAAAAGGCGCCCTTACACCTGAAGAAATAGCTAAGGTGAGCTTAATTTTATATGGTGTTTCTTCCTTAAACTGGGTACAAATTCCTGTATTTCTTTAGAAGCAGTCTAGCACATTCAACAGACTGATTTTAGAAATTGACGATTCTGGATTACTTGAAGTGGGCAAGGAATAGGTTTATTTGGTGTATGTGTAAGTATTAGCAAAATTTGAATTTTATATATTTTCAGGAAACACAGGAACTAAATGTCAGAGAAATTTTTTTTAACTTTTCATATCCTAATATCCCGAAACCGCCAACAAGTAACTTCCGTTACAAATGTTTCTAATATACACTGATCATGTAGGTGCTGAACTTGGAAGCCATGGATAAATCTCGGCATTGGCAGATAGTTGGGTGTAGCGCATACACTGGTGAGGGTCTGCTCGAGGGATTTGATTGGCTGGTCCAGGACATTGCCTCTAGAATCTATATGCTTGACTGATGCTTGTTTATGCCATCTTCCTTGAAATTTGTCCAACTTATCTCTTACCCAATATTTTTTCTTCGGAAGAGATTATGGATTCACTGCCTCACTGATGTTTTTCTTAGGAGGGGAACGGGTTGGTGCCTGTAAAATTGATATTGAATTTTGAAGCAGGGAGATATTGGATTACTTGCAGGTTACGTACCTGTCAATGCATGTGTGAGATTTGGGAAGACTTGATTATGAATACTTGGAGAAGTCTGTGAAGGACGTATTTTTAATCAAATTAAGTTCATTTAACAGAACCACACGTGCAAAAGAAGCACCTGTGGACATTTTAAGCACGTAGGTGGTGGATTGAATTTTCGTTCTATGTTTCTTTTTTATGTAAAAACTATTGAAGTTGACGAAAAGCAGTTCTAGGTTTATTAGGCATACAAGAGATTTCTTTTTTTGAGGGCGAAATACAGAGATGAAACTTCACATTAAATTTTTTTGTTGTTGATAGCAATGCATCAGTGAGTCTGTCACAAGGGACAGTATGTTTTTACACTTTGCGGAAGTTTTAAACTGCTTCGGTTAATTTTAGGGAAAGTATTGTTTTGACAACCTTTTTTAAACTTATTTTTTATCCTTATACTTAATGAATTCATATCTACAACTTTGGAAAATTGTGTTTTTTATATTCACAGCGTTGATAGAAAAATTAAATTTACATAATATATAACATTAGTCTTTTCTATACTTAAATTTAACATTTAATGACGTTTTTTATAGTTAAAAAAGTTGATAGAAGGATAAAAAGATTAAGTTCAGATACCTTTAAAAGTTTGAGAACTAAATTATTTTTGTAAGGTGACATAAGGAAATAGACTGGTTTAAAAAGTATGAACTTAAAATATATTTAAATATACATTTAACCTTTACTTTTAATATTAACTGTGCCTATTTGATTCTTTGTATCATATTTTAAAAAATTATTTTATTTTACTAGATTTTGAAAATATAACAAATATTATATAGTGGGCTTTGGGCTGGGCTACCGTTAGTTAAGGGACAGTACAATATGAACTTGAATGTTGGGACCTTTCGTTCTGCACCTCCATACTTTAAAAAGCCACTTCCATATAATTTGAAAATTCAATTTTATCCTTTGAAATTTGTATTTCGAACTGTTGAATCTGGAATAAAAACATTATTGCAAAATGTATAATCTTAAATACAAAAAAAATTATTTTAGAATGTACAATCTTCAGATTACAAAAGATAGATTGTATATTCTGAAATATACAGTCTTTTATATTATACAATGTATTTCTAAATTCAGAAATACATTTGAGGATATATAAATACATTTTTGAATCTACATTCTAAATTATATTTTCAGATTCAGGAAAAATAGAATGAGTGACAAAATAAAAAACAAGAAAAACATTCACCTATTCAAACTGCGCGATTCAACATGTTCATCGGAGGCAGTGGGCAGTGCAGTTAACTTTCGCGCTAAAACTCGAAAGAAGACAAGGGGTGTAGTGGAGGGGTGGGAGGAAAGAAAGGTAGGGTTTTAATATAAATATAAAACAGGGGTAATTCAGTCTTTTCAGGTATCATACGGTTACAGCTTAAATTTATTGGGTGCAGAATGCAGAGGCCTAAATGCTGTGTGCGGTGTGGCCGTGGTAATACCAGAACCCACCGGAAATCTCGAATATGACGCCGTTGGTGTTTTTCCCGAAACCAAACCATTTCTATTGTTTCACCCATCGCTCATTGTTCTTCCCTTTCCTTCGCGCAAACGCAAAGTAAGTTGCCTTTGGTCTTCTTTCTCCTTCTTTCCATGCATACGTTTTTGTGTTTTTAATTAGATGCTTCCTTGCAACCAGCGATTCCAATACTTACTCTTTTTTTCTCAAGAATGTTTGGTAGATGTTTGATGGGCTTAATGTGATGACTCCGTAAAAAAATAGTTTAAATTTTGTCTCCATATTCTTCTGCATTTCCTAACTGTATTCTCTTTTGTCTATGTAATTTAAACTGTATCCCATAAAATTCAGATGTATATTTTAATTTTAGGAAGGAGTGTTAGGGGTGCACACGCATACATAAACAAACAAATTTAGTTCCAAACTTTAACAACTATGAATCAATTCAGTTCATTGTAATGAACTTTGCCTCTTTTAGTAAATTTTGTTATAATTGGCTCATAATGGTTGAGCTATATAATTAATCTTCAGTGCAAGCATGTGTTAGCTGTTGAGTTATATTAAATTACCCAAGAATGAAATTTAAAGGAAGTGAGTTCCATTCGAGATCAGTTTTAAAGCAAGATATATAATGGTGCTAGGTCTGGCTAGAATGGATTCCAACAACAAGCAGATTGATGAGCAACAACCAGTCAAATCAGCATCAAGAGTATTCTCATTCTGCCAAAGAAAGAAATCTGAAAATGGGAGCTTCGTGTCCAATTTAAGAAATCACTTTCATGACTTTATACATGCTTCCGCAGACGAACACAAGACATGCTTGAGAAACACAATTCGAAAGGTAAATTTCTATTGAGGATTTATGCATCTTATAAGGTCTCTGTTTGTAATGTCCGTTTTCTGGTAAGTGATAAATTGTAATTTGTTTGAAACAGATATTAGATATATGGAATTTTTTTGGGAAAAATGACCACAGCACAAATGAAGGTGACTCTGTACCCCTTCAGTCATCTAAAAAAAATTAGAAGGCTTTCTTGAATCATCATCAGTAAGTGATAAGAGAGTTTATAAGACATCCTGTGGCCTTATAGAATGCATGATTTTGCTTGATAGAGCAATAATATATATGTGATGTGATGCTTTATGTTGCACTGCCAAGTCGTTTGGTCATTTGTTAACCACTTTAACCCACATGATCACATGCATAAGAGAAATTTAGTTTACTGAAAAAAAAAATGTTTTATTTTCTAATCAGAGGCAATATAGTTGTGTGGGAGCTTGGTTTATTGTTGAATGTGATTGTAGAATTTGTAACTCTGCAGTGAGCATACTAAACTGAAGTCAACATTAAATACTCTCGTTTATTTGATATTCTGCAACTCTTTTAGTCCTCTTAGGAGTAGTTTACGATTAATGCTCAATTTGTCAAAATAAAAAAGTGGCAGCAATGCTCAATTTATCTGTTCTTAAATAAAAAGCGATGTCATGGTGAATGCTAAACATGGAAGAAATTTACAATACCCAGTTCTAGGGAAAAAACATAGGTAATGAAGAGCAATGCTAAAATGACTTCCCGGCAAATGGTGTCCCTCTTCACTTTGAAGGTCATTCTTCATAGTTTTAAATCCCTCAGCCTGTACATTATTTGTAACAAGAAATTACAATTAGCGTACAGAGGAATATTATCTTGTGATCCTCCACTTCCCCATCCCTCTTAAGGTCAGGTATGCATTAAACATCATCGTGAAATATAAATTGGTCTTAATACAGTTAATAGTATAAATGATGAGGGGTGAAGACTCTGTCACACGATCTTTTTTAGGGTATTCATTATAAATTTATAATCTAGTACTTACTAATGCTATTATCCTCGTAATACAAAATTTCAGTAAAATATTCATTATAATTAATATTTCGTCTTTGAAGCAAGTAAAATGATCGATCATTCATATAGTTACGGTTGTGCACTTCACGGGTTAGAGGACATGGTTGAACATAGGAGAACAGAGAATGAGACAAATGAGTAAATTAGAATTACATCAAACTATATTTACTTGGTTTATATGCAATGTGGGAAGTAATTAATTTACCTAATTCCAAACTAAGGATTTGTCAGGATAAATTTTTTATTAGACATTTATATGAAAAAAGAAACTAAAGAGGTAAAAGAAATTATTTTTTAGAAGTAATGCTAATTGTCTCTTCTTCTTCTAGAGAAGTAAAGACTTAATTTATAGAAAAAAATATCTCATTTAGTTTCTTCAAAATTGATTATAATTTGTATATAAACTAATTGTCTTTTCTTCTACAAATATTTACCTCAAAATTTATCATGAAATTGACCTATATCTCTAACAATATGCATGAGAATAAGGGATCTAAATGACTGGTGCTATTCGCACTCAAACTAAATGCATCACTGTTGTCTCATTTTTTAGGTGGGGGTAGGCAAACAACTTTTCCTTAATTGTCCTGCATTTTCCAGTTAATAATTATTGTAAGAAAATATTATTCTCATGGTAGATGAGGATCAACATCAAGCCATACTAGGAAGGTAGTGGATAGTAGCCATTGATCACTTTAAGGAAGTATTCCCTTTAGGGAAACCGTGATTTGAAAAATGTGGCATAACATAAATCAGTGGAGTCATACTTAATATAAACTAATAGTTTCATACATTTAGAGAGGAACAACTCTACTTTTGGGGGAATCATAAATTTGTTTCCATAATAATGCTAACGAAGGAACAACATACGTTACCTTTGTTCTGCATTGCTGATGCTTACTTTGGCACATCCAGCATTTCTCCTGTAAGCTGGGAGGGGAACCTTGCCTGACTCAATATTTTTTATGTCCTCAAGGAGCATCTCATATTGCTTCTTGACTTCAGCTTCAGTTTCTCCAACAAACATAGCTATGTTGTTCCAACGGTCAGGGGTGTCCTTATCATATATTGCCAAGGCATTTTCAAACAGTCTGTTCTTCTGGGGTGTCCATCTTAGACTGATGTTTGGAGAAGAAAGTGTTTTTGATGTCATTGTTACAAAAATCAGAGGTGAAGAAAGTGAAAATCCTTTGGACAACTTGTCACTAAAATAGGAAGAATCTTTGACTGCAAAAAGGGACGTAAATGGGTGAGAAAACAATTGAAAGAACTGTAGAAGACTGGTGGGAAACACAATGAAGTAGGAAGTTGTTGAAGTGAATATTATAAGGACACTCGATTCAAGAAATGACACTGCAAAACTAGTAATTGGTGCGTCATTTAAACTATATATGGAAAGTTTGCAAGTTGTCAGACAAAAGTACAAGTTATTAATAATGTGTATATATAATATGATCATTGTGCAGCTGGGAGATTAATGAAAGGATTTAAGTCTTGAAGATTAATCAGTTGCTTCCTTTTCAAGTATTCTAATGTTTGTCCTGAAGGGCTGAAAGTTAAATAAGGATTTCTGTCCCAATATTCCACGTTTGTTCTACTGGTTTAGTACATGTGATATTTCAAACACTAAACAATAATTTGAAGAGGTGAACATAGTGAACTCATGCACTGTTCGCATATAGTTTCAAGTAAGGGTGCATAATAGAAGCTATTGTAATTGTTATTCAAACCCTATTATGACAGTGTTATCTTACTTTACCAAAAGAAAACCTATTTATCATATTGTATTTTTTAGCTTAATTACTTAAATATTTTTTTCTCTAACAATGTCACTCTTCAAACGAATTTCAATGTTTGTTCTTTTATCACCAGATGAGTCACACTCGTCACTCACATTTTGATGGAGTAGACATGATTATTATTCCATTTTCATATATTACAACCGCTTCATCTAGCTCAGAATATAACGTTAGCCTGTTAATTTTATTTTCATGGTTTCATTAAGTTTTTTTATTTTACTTCTAAGATCCCAAAATTAATAAAATAATTTAACATAATGATATAAAATATGGAGTTTTAATACAGAATTTACATATAAGAGAAGTAAATTTAGGTTTACTGTAGTTGACCTGATGTGAGCGAAAAAGGAGGAGGTGATATGTTGAAGTGATAAATAGACGTTAGGCTTTCCAGCAATTTCGTTTTCGATTGAAGAGAAACATAGGACGCAAAAGCAGCAACACTTGGATTACATCACAGTACTCCACGTTGGACACTGCATTAATAATAAATGCATTAGGTACCATAATGTTCCTTCACCACAATTTAATACTATATATTCCACGTGCTAAGTACCTTCATCTTCCTGGACACGCGTCTGTTATCAACTCTGCCTTACACTTTTTCCTCTGCTTCTAAGAATAGGGACAATAAAATTGAAATAATATTGTATATTCAACTTAAATATATTATCAACTCTGTGTATTGAAGTCTGGTATCTATATTTTAAGCATAAAAAATATTCAAAGCAATTTTAGTTTTAAAAATAAATTATAAACACTAGATTAACCTCATAAGTTGTTATAATGAGAAACTAAAACTAAAGATAGACTTTTACAATATGAAAGAGTGCTTTTTTTATATAAATTTGTTTGTTCCAAATAACCCTTTCTACTTGAAAAAAAAAGTGTAAACCTGTAAAAGAGTTTATTTTTTCTTTAAAAAGATGTTGATAATGTATTTTAAACGTATTTTTGTTTAATAAGTTTATTATAATTTCTAAACAATTTAAGCTGATAATAAAATATGTATCTAGAAAGTATATTGGCATGTAGGTGGATGTATAAATTGCTCTCAAACTTTGTTTTAACAATAATATTCATGTTCTTAAATTGTTTAGCTTTGTAAATATCCTTAGTAAAAAAGAGGGAGGATGATAGCATGTTGCTGGTAGTCCTGGTGTGTTTAAATTTTTGTTAAATGTTCTTCGGACAAATTATACTTTCTAGTGCGAGTTAAAAGTATTGGATTGAGTTGAAATTGATAAAATGTTATAGGGATATATCATACATAGGGTGCTAAACTTACTATTAGTTAAATTTGTTGTTTTATGTACGTAAATATGTATCTTAATATGATTAAATTTTAAATGTTATTGTATTTATTGAATTAACTATTTATATATATATATATATATTATCTTTAGTACAACGTGTATTTTAATAATTTTTTATCACTGATAAAAAAATATTATAAAACATTAATCTAAACTTATATTAAGTTCTAGTTACTCAATACTCACATACTCTTTTAACGAGGTTAATGTTTATTCTAAGTAAAATTTATATTTTCAGTGTCAAATATTTTAGAATATTGGAGTGGGGGATATTTATCTGGCAATAATACTCTTCAATAATATTTTTCTATTTCTCAAGATATTTAATTGATTTTTTATATTCCCTTTTATGAAAGTTTATCAATAATATTCAAGTATTATTTTATATGATGTAAGTAAAATATATGTAATAAAATAAATAAAATTTACTCCGTAAGAAATTTCTATAGACCAATAAAAAAAATGTTAAAAAGAAGGTCCCACCGAGATTTGAACTCGGGTTACTGGATTCAGAGTCCAATGTCCTGACCACTAGACCATGGGACCACATGCTGATTTTACATTGCTTTCAAGTTCTATAGCTAACTTCATATTAGCTATTATTTTACATAGAATTTCTAATTTGATAACAAATTTAATTATTTTTTAATATATTATTGTCAAAATTTATTTTTCCATTTGAGTCAGTTTTCCACAATAAATTTTATTTGGTTAACCTTAATTATTAAGAAAAGAAAGTACAAAAATAACATTATAAATGCTTTATATTTTGATACTATAAATGTTTTTAAAAACTCCTCTTTTAAAAATAATTTTAGTTATAATTACATATCCAGTATTATAAATCTCGCCTTGAGGAGAATACGATGGGATATTTAAGGCATTAATCTTTTATCAGAATTTTGTATTTGTTTCCTTTCTTCTTTTAAGTCATAATAATTAGTAGTTTCGTTAAAAGGTGAACTATGTAAAATATTATTTATAAGTTTGATTAAGGAGGAATGCATTACTACACTGATAAGCAAGTTAAGCAACAAAAGAGAAAATCATGTTCATTGTCACACATGGTATAGTAGACGTAAGTTCTTATATGCTATTTTTTTCATATAAATAGAGAAAATAATAGGAAAGAAAAGAAATAGAATTCAAAACTCAAATTTCTATTACTTGTTCTAATAGAATAAAAAAGAAAAAAAAATTACATTTACATGAAAAAGTGGAACTTGGATCCTCTATTGCCAATTTGCCAGCATATATTTTTTCCCTAGTCTGGCTATCTCCTCTAACCATTCTTCATTTCTTTATTCTCACTTTGGTTACCTTTCTCTTTTTTTATTGGCAGCACTACAAGAGAGGATCTATGTTGAAAAAAAAAAAGTCAACCTCCCAAATTGCCATGAACCAAAGGAAATAATGTCTCTACCTCTCTCATTCTTAGTTTCTTAAAAAAATGAATATTTTTATAATATAGGAAGTTGATATAAGTATATTATAGTGTGTTTAGATCCGAACCTATTAACCACTGCTGTTGATGTTGTGGTTAAGATAAGATGATCTGATAATAATATGGTAAAATTAAGGTTTAATCATATTTTATTGAGTGTTTGAAAAAAAGTTCAGTGTTATTTATTATTAACAATAAGGTATTAAAACGTATATATGTTGAAAAGAACTGCAATTACCTAGGATTGATAGAGACTAATCGCGAATAAAAAAAAAAAACGAGAACAAGGATTGATAGAGAATAATCGTGAATAAAAAAACAAAACGAGAACAGTCGCAAGACTCGCCTCAAGTAAAATTGGAGTTCATGAAATTATAGGATTGGCTGAAATTCTTTAACACTTTTGTTTCAAATTTGATACTGAATATGATTTTTCTTATTCAATAAAAAATTTACCACCATATTCAATCTAAGTCGAAAGAATTTCCGCCAATCACGTAATTTCATGAAGTCCAATTTTACTTGAGGCGAGTCTTGCGATTGTTCTCGTTTTCTTTTTTTTTTTTTTTTTTTTTTTTTTTGTGACCACGATTATTCTCTATCAATCCTTGGTGATTGCAGTTCTTTTCAACATATATACGTTTTCACACCATACTGTTAATAATAATTAACACTGAACTTTGACTTTCACATTTTGGTGCAAAATATAACACGTGAATAAAGAGGGAGGAAATGTACTCCCTTTCAATGCTCAAAATAAATGTCTGATCCTCTAACTCAATATTTACATCACAACTGAAGAAAAGATAAACATTCACCTACACAATTTCACAATTTCTAAATCTCACGTTTGGATAGGCTCTTCACATATCAAATCTCACTTTTCACACAAATTGACGGCAAAAAATGGGGGACTTCGAAAGATAAATTACAGTGGCAGTATCATCATAATCCACCGATCAGCAGGTTCCGTGGGTAAAAGCACACTCAAACAACACAACCGAAGCACCAATTGGTAGGGCCTGCAGTTTCATAATCGCTTCCATAATTGAGACCCTTTGCCTACCACTTTCATATTTTGAGAATCTCTGAAACAGACAAAGTGCACGAGAGTGCTACCATTTGGGTAGACAGCAAAAACACTAGTCCCTATTTTCTTATGGCACAGAGAGCACATGCTATCACCGGTTATCTTCACAACTGCTTTCCTCTGACTATACATTTCATCTTTCACCTGTGTGAACAAATTAAATCATGCCACTGGCTAGATTTTAAGAAAGCAGAAGTATCTGCATATGCAAGAGAGTGTTGCTCATTTGCTCTGTCATGTTGCATCCTACAGTACAATTACTAGAAGGTACAAGGTAATGATGTTGTATAATAAATCCATCCAGAAGCAAGAAATTAGTAAGTCCCCACAGCCTCCTATCCTACAAGTCCCCCTAAAATATTAATAGATGAGATTTTATTCCTGATAGATGCTTACCTGAAGGTTCTCACTTTGTCTTAAGCTCTTGATCACCGAACAGTTTCGGTACATTTCACTTGATTTTTTCAAAAGGGGTCCAAGAAATGAAAGCAGGTCCTGCGGATTATAATACATTTCTTATACCATCCAGATTGAAGAAACTAACGAAAGTTTGGCAAAATAAATCTTCTCCTAACAGAACAAAACTCGTAACAGCAAAATATAGACCAGTAAAAAACTGTTAAATGTGTGTTCTCAACTATGGTGCACCAACAAGAAACGGATACCTGTAATTTTGTCTCTTTCGGGAGAAGTTTAAGGGCCTGAGCTCCATTTATTCTATCCCACCTGCGGCTCAACAAATCAAGGACTTTATCAAGCATGATAGTAGTAGAACCACCCTCACTAGAGTCATCTGCATCACCATCACTCCTGCCACTGTCAGTGCTGCTTAAACTAACTTTTGTGTCCTCTGCACCCTCTATTGCCGCAATTTTCTTAGACCCTCGACCTCTACTTCTTATGGATGGAGTAGAAGAAAGTTTTGGAATATTTTTATTCTGAGGGGATAATAGATTTGTAATTCTATTTTCAAAGCCTGCTGTGGTCCTTCGAGGATTCAAATAAATTTGCAAAAGCACAAGGTATATGTTACTGGAATATTTTGCAGATGGCTGGTGCATAGACTCATAGACCCGATCACAATATGACAATGCCAGTTCTGGAGCATTGAGCTACAAAATGAAAAATACTCTCATTTACCGTAATATTCATTACTTTAAAACAATGATTTATATTGCACATTCAATATGAAACAATGAACTGAAGTGCCTTCGGGATATCAGAAAATGAAATCATCTCTGAATCTTCCCTTCACAGTAAATAGATGATTTATACTTGATATACCTTGTGGACATACAAAGATAATGCCAGTTCATGTTGGTTCATTTTTCCCAACAATATAGCACGCTCTTCATATAAAGCATCTGGTGGAAGACGTTTTAGCAAAGCCTCTGGATTGTATCCTGCAATGGTCTCCAAGGCAGACAATAATTTTTTTCTTGTTGGGGAATGATCTTTCTCATCCCATTTTTGTTGAGCACATAAACCAGCATGCCAATCGAGTACTTCAGAAAGATATATGTGTACCTACATTACAAAAAACTATAAATAAATACAGAATTTTCTCATTACTAATCATGAGTAAACCATGCTGACAATTAAGCATCAAAATAATTCTTTCCCACTTTTTTAAGTGCTACTTCCATGATATCCTTGTCCACGCCCTTCCTCCCAACCCAAAGAAAAAGTAGAAAAAAATGCCAGTGGTCCTCACCATTTCATTCTGCAAAGTGCCAGATACCGCATTCTCATTCATTGCAAGCATGAGCTCCAAGTACCTAGCTTGCATGGTTGGAGAATGCTTCTTCAAATATGAGCTCACCATATCTGCTTGAATGTTTCCAGACAGAAAGAGATCTATAGTTTGAGATGGGCAGCTTTCAAGAACAAGCATTGAGAATTCTAGTACAAGTAAGGGGTCTGTCCCACAGAGCGGCTGCATCAGAAACCCGCCAAATTGAGAAATAAAATTCAGAAACAATTTTTTTGTTACAGAGTTCTCTGGCAAACTTAAAATCCGAAGGTAATGGAGATTAATACATTTCTAATTAATTTGTGACTACAGATTTCCAGCATAACTCCATGCAGAGGAAATGAAATGAATTAAGTCAATTAACCAATATATGAAAAACCTCTCAAACATTTGCTGTTACATATCAGTGCGACAGAACCAAAAAGTTCATATGTATAATAACAAAGTGTCATCTGATATACACTATCAAATAATGCAAAATAATAGTACCTTCATATAATCACCATTAATGCTAGAACCTAATGTTAGTAATACCCCCAATAAATACGTCAACAACTTGAGTGAATTGAGGAGTCACTATCTCATAGAATGTCGTATTTCTAACACTACTGTTTTCTAAATCCAAAGCACCATCTATACCACAGTTTGAGGCAGTGAAAAATTTAGACATCGCAACCTTGCGAAAAATAAAGAAAATAATTAGTTAAAATATTAACCAAACAGAAAATTACCTTGAGATACTCCACAATATCCTCAGGCTTGAATCTTTGTGTAATTTTAGACTGGCTAGATTTTGACTCATTCACCAATTTGTGAAGAAGTTCAAGAGCCTCCCGGTGCATTGAATTGTGCTTGTAAAGTTCTAATAAAGCAACGTTGTGGTTGTCTTTTCGAAGTATTTCCTCACATATTTTCAGATCACAGTAGTTAACACCTCTCAGTAACTCTAAAGCCACTGAAGGCTGTCCAGTTAGAAGCAATGCTTGGAGTAAAGCAGTATCCAATATTGAAGCCATCTCCCGAGCTCCAGAACTGACAGGCATACTACCACGCCCCTGAAATGTAATAATAATTACAAAATGATAACCTCGGTAACAACAGAGTTAAAATTGATACTATTATTTAACTGTTCCTATATTTCAAAACAAATAAAGTACATCATTCATCCCACAGCTTCACCATCAATTAGCGTGTCAACATGGGTTCAAACCCTGATCAGCCCAGTTCACTTAGATTCTAGCAGAGTTGGGGTGGATGTAAGTGTAGGTCAACTAAACCCAGCTCACTTAACTCGCACGTTTAGCTCAATCCGTGTGAGTTGGTTGTCTCACTTTGACACCCTTAGCATCAGTCTTGAATGTGTGTGTTGGGGAAGGGGGGCATATCAAGTAACAGCAAACAAAGATCTAATCTTTTTATGTTCTCACACATGATAGACTCTATTTAGTTATATACGCATGCACATGGATGCACCCTCACAAAATAAACCTTTATATAGACATGACATAACACTCACCTAGTTGACTTCCCACTGAAAGGTATGACTTGTAAATTTTACCCCCAAAATGGTTATCACACATTGCAGATGTACTCAATATGCAGAAAACAGAATATAATAAAACTAGTTTATGTTTTTTTACCTTGTTTGATTTCTTAAGCCTATTGTAAGATGCAAAGTTATCCCCAACAGCATCTAAAACGACTTCTTCAGTTCCTTCAGCAGTGGCCTTCTCAATAAAACTATATCTCTTCTTCTGTAAGTATTTTATGAGAGCCATAAGCATATTATGGTTCATTTTTTTTGATTCAAGTGCTGCATTCTCATCAGATTCTGACATATGAGAAGTTGATGAGGGTTCCATATCATCTGACCCACCTGAAGAAGCTCTTGAGAGATATGAAGCATCCCCATAAATGTCCAACTTTTCTAGCTCGTGAACAATAGTTGTGTTTGGAAGAATAATGGATGGATACAGGGAAAGCACATGGGTTATATCTACTTGAGATGCCAGAAAATGTTCCATAGCCTCTTCATAGCTCCCATTCTCAAAAAGATAGTGAGCGTATCTGTAACAACATAATAGAAACACATTTAACAGCCCTTTTGGATAAATATAAAGTAATGATTAATATGTTGAGCTGATATGATTTGGAAAAACTACTAATTAATAAATATAAATGCATGAAAGGCAACATCCTCCATCAAGAAAAAATTACCTTATCATTGATGTAGGCTTCATTATGCAACTCATAGGAGTCCACTAACAATGTTAACATGTATATACATATTATGGGGCGAAAATATCACTGAAATGATTTTACACACCTTTTCTTGCTTTTAATTACCAGTGATTTTGATTATAACACAGATATTGTAAAATATTATGAACCTAATAATACAACTACGTACAACGTCAAAATGGTTATGCCTAACATATAGTTTGGGATATAGGAATTCCCAGTACAATGTACAGACCACAATCTAATTGTATGATACATAATCCGAGATTTTCATTATCATTGTATGTCCTTTACCCATCTGTGAAAGAAGAGAATATATTTCTCTTATATTGGGTGAAACAAATTAGTCACAGCTAATATTAAGTTTATTAACATGATAACAGGAGTCACTTAGCAACACTTCTATTAGCCACAGCTACTAATAAGTTTAATACGCTCTTATACAGGTAACACTTAGTAACAAATATACCAAGTAATAGACATTTCAACTTTTGTTCACATTTGTTATCTTGATCACATTGGTACAAGTTCCAGGTTATTATGAGATTTATTTCAATCATAACTACAGAATCCTACAAGTTTCAAGGCATTCAGAAACTAATATGTGAGAATTTGGAATCAATACAAACTTAAACTGCCAGCTCATCAGTGCTCAATGCTCAGAATTTGGATGGACTTAATTAAAATCAAAGGTATTCACCAAAATAGAGGCAATATGTCTAGATTTGCTTTTCAGAAGGAAGAATCTCGAAATGGCATATAACCTTATATGAATTGAACCCTCCTTTGCAGCACGGAGACTTGAATCTTCAGGTGGAAGAAGTTTGCACAATGACAAGGCCTCCTCAAAGTTGCCAGAAGCTGTTAATTGGACTATCTGCAATACAAAATACAGAATTTGATAGTGTAGAGCAAAACGAAGATGTGGTTCACTGCTCTGCCGTTTGCATTGGAATCCATAAACAGGTGACTGATCAAAAAGGTATCAATCATTCAACAACGTTAGCAATACCTGGGCTCCAAGAGGAACAGGGAAGAGGCCATGAATTGAATTATCCAAAGCAAGTATCATGGAATCATTGCTCTGGCAAAGGTGGCGAACATTTCGAAGAACAACTGTCTGTATCAACGGATAAGGAGCTCGGAGAGATCGAATCTGTAAAATGAAACCACATCAATCAATCCACAACCACTTGACAACAGCAAAGATCAACGACATTGTTTCAGACAGCCAGTTACCTCCACAAATCTGGGCAGCAAAGCTATAGCATACGGCTTCTGAATCACGACTTCCAAAGGAGCCTCAGACCAGCAAATCCTACCTTCAGGAATAAGCTTCCCATTTTGGTCCACAAAAACCCCAATATTCTCCTAGAAAAATACATCAACAAAACAAATGTCAAAATTTCTTCCTCTAACCTAAGAAAACACGCAATACGAAACACAAAAAATTGACACGAACATTATGTGTGTTTTTGGATAAGCGATGAAAATATTGATTTAGAAGTAATAGCTATTTATGTTTGGATGATTTTATTATAAAAGCAAGTCAGTTGTAAAATTCATCATAAATGAAGGATCCACCATAAAAGCCACCTAAAGTTGCTTCAATTCAGAACCAATTCTGGACCCAACCAAAGTCAATTCCTCATCATGACACCGAACATAAGAAAATTTACTAACACAAAATGGATAGTTCAATGCAATTTTGGATAATCCAACATAAAACCAAACATACACCAATATATTGTGCAATGCAAGTTAGAAAAGAAAAATACCTTTCCAAGAAGAAGTTCTCCAGTGGGAAGAGAAACGACCAGAGGAGGCGCTAGTCTCCCCGAAGTGAAAACCTCAGATAAAGCTCCATTTGAAGCATTCAGAATCACATACTCTCTTCTAATCCCCAAACATATATTCTCGCCGCACCAACACATGGACTTCACCGTATCCCCCACGCCATACTCTTTCACCTCCACAAATCCCCTGCCACCTGCGCGCGCTCACACTCTCAATTTCAATTAACCGCGACAACAATCGAGAAACGCAACGGAATGAAAATGAATCGGCGTTACCGTCGTGTCTGAAGATGCAAACGCGCTTCTGCCTAGCGAAGCAGAGGAGGCCTCGGCGGTGGTCCCAGCAGAAGACGTTGGCGCCCTTGGCCTTGGTGATCACCGCGATGGTCTCGAAAGAAGGGAGTTTGTGGAAAGCGATGGATTCGGAGAGCGATATGAGGAACTCTCGCGACTCCACCACCGTCATCGATAGCACGGGCTTCTTCGCGAACCCGACAATGTTCCTCTCCAACGCGTAGGACTTGGAGTCGTCATCGGAGGATTCCGTTTCCGGCGCGAATATTCGGAGCGATCCATCGGAGCAACCCAGGAGGAGCTTGGAACCGTAGGATTCGATGGATTCGATCTTGGCAGGGCACTCGCGCACCAGCTCCACGCAATCGTACGCGCTGTGCACCATTTCCTCACTCCCTCAACATTAACTCAATCACACCTTTTTCTCTTTAGAACTTTACAAACAAGGAGAACATATGCATACATAATTACAACTAATAGCTTGTTTTATGTTTCCTTTCATTTTTAAATAGAGTTCATTTAGACGATAAATTCTGATAAAATAATGGAAATACGATTTAAAAAAAAAAATAATGTTATTATTTGGATAAGATGAAATTACGAGGAAATAACTCAAAAACTAGACAGGTTCTAAATAAAAAAGAAAAAAATTGGTTAGTGGTTTGAAATAACATCAAAATACCAGAGTCAACGTGTTTTCAAAGCAATGGGTTTAAATTATCTTGTGCTCTTTTAAAAAAAAAAAAAACTCTCCCAACCAAAACCTTTTTTTCATAATTAATTTGTATTATAATGTTTGGTTAAATAATCCATTGTTCAAAATATTTGGTCACTATATAAGTGAAAATACATATATGAGTGGCAAAACTAGTAGGAATACATGAGTTATAATAGTTTTCTTGTGTGTGTATATATATAATCGAATTATGAAAACACTTTCTCTAGTATAGATAAGCTTTAGTGCGAAAGTAGAAGGTATTATTTTAGGTTTAAAACTTCTTTTTGTTTTACCGTTTTATCAATTTCATTTCCCTGTTTTAAGTGTTTTAAATTTAGTTTTATTTTAAAAGAGACAAAACAATAATATTATTACCATTATTTTTAATATATATATATATATATACCGACTTATTTTTCAAAAGAATGATATCAAAGACAAAATATTGTAAAATAATAAAATAAAATTTTAAAATATTATCACAATAATTAAAAAAAAATATTAAACCTAATTTAATTTATAGTATAGTTTTTTAAATTTTTTATATGAATAAAAATAACACAATATTATTTTAAAAAATTCTGGCATATTTATATTAAATCCAGCATATTATTTTCATCATATTTCCTTGTTTAAGTCTCTATTTTCCACTTTCTCTAATATATTTTATTTATTTTTTATTATATTTATTTAGTTTTCCAAGTAGTTGATGAAATATACCAACTCAATTTAGTTTATTTCATCGTGTCATAAACATTAGAACATACTAACTTTCCAATGATTAATTGAATATTGTTCTTCTCCAACATACTAGTCTAATAAAAATGAGTATGGGGAAAAATTACAGAACTAATTGAAATTTTACATGAATATGATTTTTTTAAAATATTAGAAAAGTTATTTTATAAACTAAAAATAATATATATACATCGTTTATAGGTCTTTTTAAATGTTATAAATTTTTATATAAGTTTTTTTTAATATTTACTGTCTTTTGTTGTTAGGTATTCAAGTGTGAGTCTAAGTCCCACATGAATGAAAAAGTTGAGCAACATATAAGAAAGAACACACATAAACCTACTACTGCCTTGAGGTTTTTGGTTGAAGGTGGTGTCATTCCCCTATATGGGTTGGCTCTTGTCTCATTCTTGTGAGATCTCTCCGGTTTCCCCTCGGATTCTCCCAACAAATGGTATCAGAGCCGTTAGTTTGCAGCTTAGGCGAGTACAGTTTGACCCTGTATCGAAAGTCTTCCTGATGGTGATTTTAGGCAAGCGTGTTCCGTATATGTGTGAACGGCGGTACAAGTAAGGGGTCATGAGTAATGTACTCGGGACCTTAATCACAATGACCTTCACTTTCTTGTATGTCGTTTACACACTTAAACAAGACACGCTTCCCCGAAACATCTGTCAGGAAGACATCAAAACCATCGGCTCTGATACCACTTGTTGGGAAAATTCAAGGGAGTAAACACCGGGGAGATCTCTAACAATGAGAACTGAGTCAAACCACATATAAGAAAATGACACCACCTTCAACCCAAAACCTTAAGACATTAAGTTTGCGGGTCTTTTTTTTTATATGTTGCTCAAGTTTCTCATTCCTACCCAATGTGTGACTTAGACTCACATTTGAATACCTAACACTTGTTTTATTATAAAAATACGTTTTATGATATATTAGGTTTAACCGTCTTTTAATCTTTTTATTTATCTTTTATTTTCAAGCTAGTATTGTTAATTTAGAGCGTTTGATTTTGGTTTTATTTAAGAATAAACAATGTAGTTTTTTTTATTAAATTCATGTTAATGCATTAAAAAAAGTCAATATGGTAACTTTCCTTAAATGTCTATCAATTTTTAGTTCTACTTTTTAAGATATAAATTTGCATTATCATCTAAGTAATCACTTATTACATCTATCAACTCCTTCATGTGTTGTGTTGGACTTCAAATATTTGAATGAACAAACTCAAATGATCTATTGAATATATGTTCATCAGTCTTAAACTTCAATTTATGAAACTTTCTTAGTATACATTGATTGTAAAATTTCAACTCTTTTATATTATCGTTTTTCTAGTAGCTTATACTTACTTAGTTCCATCAAATATATTTCACTTATATCTCCTTAACTCATATATCATAACTTTATTCTATCTTACACCATTTAATTAATAACACATGCATATACAATCACTATTAAGTTATTTATAATGTAAAAATCATTTTTCCCTTTTTAACAATTGTAGATGTTCCCTTTAAAATTTTTGTAATGCCATGTTCAATATTGGTTGTCAAACTCATTATATCAAAATGCTAATTGACAAAATATTTTTCTTCATGTCTAAAACATACATCACATCTTATAACATGTCTAGATTGCTAGACATCTTCAATTTAGTCACCCCATTCTTGTACTTTCCAAACTTTATTTTTTCAATAGTAATCACACTTCATTTTTTCAATTAAAGAATCTCAAAGAACTATTTTAACAGACAATAGTGAATACAACTTAAGTCCCCTATTAAATTTCCATGTATATAAGAAATCAATATCATTGGAATTTTGATAAACTCATAATTATCATGCATAACCACAAAATTTTCATATATTTCTTTTAGAAGTGAGGATTCTTTCTCTTATCATTTATTAGATAATATTTTATGCAGTGATCTCTCTTGTAATAATTATAATACTATGAGGCTTATCATTTGATGAATTTGATGAATGTTTTGACTTATTTATTCCATTTTCCTTTCTTTTTTTATTGCTCATTGATTTTGACAAAGTCAAACTCGATTCATTATTATATCTCTAATGTTAGTCATTTCTATACTAATTATAAAGAAAAAAAAAACAAAACAAAGAAAGACAATAAATTATAGAATATAGAAGATTTCATACACGAATATGAGGTGAGGAAAACAATTTACTATTTTGATACAATTTCATAATAACTTTTATATGATATATTATGGTAAAAAAATATTAAAAATATAGAATATATGAAATATGAAAATACTAAATATATTTATTTACTTTTTATGTTTTTCGTAAACATTTTTGTTTGAATTTTAGAATCGACTATTTTCTTTTTATATTTTAGACGCTTACATAACTATTCTTCCATGTTCTAATTATGTTTAAACACTTAATTTTAGTACAATAATATCAAATTAAATAATCATATTATTGGTAGTGGGGTAACTAGGGGAAGAACAAAGAGATCTAACGGATGAAAAAATTCATTGAAAAATAAAACATATTGGATTTATCAAAACGTACAGAAAAAGGCCCATATTTTTCAGCTGGTCCCGGCGGGGCTCGAACCCGCGACCTTCGGCTCATAAGACCAACGCTCTAACCAACTGAGCTACGGGACCTTGATGAAAATTTTGGAACCAATGTACATCAAAATCTTAAGTCCAGACAAGAAACTTCCCTTCTCGTTTTTGCACTTGAAAAAGGATGAAATTGCTTGCTAACATAAAATTATTTTTTAGTATACTTATTTTATTGGGATAAATTTGTTCATTAACTTATGTTAAATTTTTATTTAAATCTTCAACAATTTTTTAAAATATTATTTCCCCTAATTTAAGGGTTTAAAAAAATATTCCTCGTCTTTGTCTTTAATATCAAATAAGGAAAAAAAAAATTATTTTCTTATTCTCTTTCATTTCATTTGTTTGGTTTTATTTTCCTCATACAAAAGAAAGTTGCACTAATTTTAGATTTAATTATCTATTTAGTTTATACAACTATCAACATTTTATATTTGAAAATTTTCAATTTTAATTTTAGACATATTCTTTCAATTCTTTATTTTTAATGTACTTTAGTTTTTATTATCTAAAATAATAGGGACTAATACATATATATATATATATATATGTATATATATATATATATATATATATATATATATATATTTTGTTTCTGAGTTAAAAATAGGTTAGAACATTACTCTATGGAGAGTTTATGCAACTAAAGGATATAAAACAAAATTTTCTTTTTCTGTTGTGGAATACGAAAAGGATTCGAAGGTTGAATAAGAAAACAACAAAAACAATGAGACAAAGATAAATAAACGAAAATGAGTAATATTGAAAATAAATAAATTTGATGTAGTCAAATATATAGTTTAAAATTTTTAGTAACCAGTAACTTTGAGAACCTGCAACAAATGCAAACAAAATGATAATGAAGAAAATAAGATAAAATAGTGACTTGTATGGATAATTATTTGTTTAATAAATAAATATATTAGTATTTTTTTAGATTTCTGAAATATTTAATATATAAAATAGAGGAACAAAACAATAGCAGGGTGGGGATGGTTTAAAAGAAAAAAGAAAAGAGAGGAAGAAATGGTTGGTGAGTTTTTGCGCGTGGGAGTGAAAGTGACAGTGGAAAGAAAGGGATGACGCTGGGTCTGATCAATGCAAACCCCGTGGTTCACGCCAAGAAGGAGCGAATCGCTCGTTCCGATGATCCTCACGCCGTTGATCCTCTCGATATTTATGATATCCTCTTTTTGTTTTCTACGCTTTTCATTTCCAATTTTAGCTTCCCTATTTTTTGCCATGGCTTCAACTTGATGCGATCCTTGACTTCGCTTTGACAAATTTCGTGAGGGATATTCGGGATCCCGAACATCCTTATTCCTTGGAACAGCTCAGTGTTCTCTCCGAGGAATCAATCACCGTCGATGACAAATTAGGCCGAATTCTGTGAGTTTCAAAATCCTCCTCTTCTCTTTATGGATTTATTAATTTATTGGTTTTGTTCACTTTTCGATTGTTTTTGCTTAGGATAACTTTTACGCCGACCGTTCAGCACTGTAGCATGGCCACTGTTATTGGTCTCTGTCTGAGAGTGAAACTGAAGCACTACTTTCCTCCTCATTACAAAGTTTGTTCCCTACTGTTCCTTTTCGCTTCTGCGCGCTTTTGCTTTTCTCTATTATTGACCTATACTGTTATGAGGTGTCTTGTCTGTGGATTGCATATCCTACTCTTTTTTTTTGTTTAGTTTTGAAGCTAGAGAGCTTGTTAGGAATTGATAATTGATAATGTGTAAAGTGTGAATAAAACGAGAGAAGAATCTGGAAAATAAATAGAGCGAATAGGTTTTTGTTGGCTTAAACTTCCTTTCACCTGGGATTTAGTGCTAATGCATTCACGCAATCAATCAAAACTGTTGGATGAAGCTGGATAACTCGTATCTTCTAAATCGAACTTTTAATTATGTGCCCAAGGATTTGAGCGATGCAGATAGTATCTCAATTTTGAAATGCATTCAGTCAAGCAAACCACTGGATGAAGATCGAAGGACGCATATTTAATACTTAAAATATGTATCTGAGATTTGATTTGAACCACTCACTTTGTTTGTCAATTTATCTTGATAAATTAGACATGAAATACTCGTTGAGATAGACCATCTGATCTTCATCCATCGTTATTGATTCTTAACTGCGTGAATCCTTCGCATCTGAATCGGATTCAATATTTTACCTATGCAGATTTCGTGGATAAAGTGTTGTATTTTTTTTCCTTCTTTCAATTGCGAATGTAAGATATTCAGTCCATTAAAATATAAAGAATGTATTTTTGTTTGTCTTTGCCTTTGTATATAAATTATGAGACCAGTCTCCATTTCCATTATTCATATTGACAAGAATTTGACTCCTAGAATCAGAGTGGTTATGAATCTTGGGGATGGAATGTTTGTGGCCCTCGTATAAAGTAATGAAGATAATCATCGAGTGAATTGGATTCTAGCGTATTAAATGGGGTTGGATATACTGAATAGTATTTGAGTTCGAAATAGTGGCTGCAAAAAACCTATTTTAACCATGAAATGTCATTGTTTAGGGAAGTTGATTTGGGATTTTACTCCCCCTTTTATTCAGAACTGGACTTTACTTTCTCAGTCACTTGTGTGCACTCTGTTATGAATTAGCTCCTATTGTTCTTTACGGGGAATATTCACACTTTTGCAGCATCTCTTAGCATGGCCAGCTGTGACAATTTGTTATCCCCAGTCTCTGCTCTCCATAGTTTCTGTTCATCCCTGAGACCAGGGTTTTAAATAGTGCACTATAGAAGCATAGTGATCTGTGGCAGCAATATCAGATGAGATAGTGGTGCCATGTGTTGATTCCAAAATGAGCTTAGTTAAGACTTTTTTTGGAGGGTTGGGGGCTAATTTTGGGATTTAAATTTTAAAAAATTAAAAATTGCAGGTGTAGTAGTTGTAAAAATGATAAAGAAGAAGAGCTTGATTTAGAAGATGATAATTGATGCTTCCTATCTTGGAAACTTGTATTTGACTTTTGATGTTATTTACATGTAGGCTTTTGTTTAAGCACTTATGACTTTTATTGTTAATTATGAGTCTATTCGGATATATTTCACTACAAATACTTTTAGAAAAAGAAAATAAAAATAAAAATAATTTTTTTCAGAAGTTAAAATTAGTTATGTACTAGTTAAGATAAGATTTTGAAAAAAGCTAATGAGAGAAATTTTTATAAATTAGTTTGTGGAAAGTTAGGAAGTTTTAGTTTATATATAGAGCTTATCGTTTTTGTTCTCTCCTGAAAATGTTTATAGAGAAATTTATTCAACCAGTCTCTCTTAATGACTTGAATTTTGAATAATTTTTCTTTTTAGAGAATTTATATATATAGTATATATTATATAAACTACACAGAAAATTTATAATAGCTACTATCTTGCCATCCTGCTGTAGCACTTTTGAGGCTGGCTTCTACATGCCACTATTCGAGATCTAAAACACTGCCTGACCTCTGCGCCATTTTCTGGCAAACCTGTTTATAGTCAACTGTGACCTTTACTGCCTTGCTTTGTTCTGTCCCTTGTTGTTTGTTATTCTCTCTAAAATAGGTCTATCATCTCCCTGTCTCGTGCTAACTTCTAAGTTTTACCCTTGATTTTTTTATTCTTATTGATCAGTGGTCATCCCACTATAGTTCTACTATTTGGGATTGGCACCAATTGTTGTGGTTTGTTAGTTCCCCTTGCTCCTTCAGGCTTTCTTTCTTTTCATGTTTCTCAATGCTGAAAATTTCATTTCCATTCTGCTTAGATTGTCTCCTGTCTGATAATTATTCCATCCATTACTCAAATTTCACTTTGCAGGTGGACATCAAGGTTTCTCCTGGATCTCATGCTGACGAAGAATCAGGTGAGGTTTAAATATTTGCTAAAATAACAACGTTTAAGACTTTTCCTTTACCAAAATTTGACATGATTTGGTCATGTTCATATGGTGTAGACTTGGTAGACATTAAATATGGGGGGAGGGGGTATTTGAAGTTTATTATATAGGAGAGTCTATTTAATGTCTATTAAGAGAGAATTTGAATATGACTAGTCCTGTAAATGAGATAATCCATTCCTAACATTAAGCCTTTTTCTCTCTCTTTTCTTCAACTTTTTATCCTTCTATTTTCAGCAGCATTTAACAGCGTGAGAGACACCATCACAAACAACACTATTTTTTTTTTTTTTTATGTGATTCTATTCTCTCCAAAACTACTATGCCCGTCAACTTCATGACACTACTTTACCCCTGTACCTCACTGAGAAACAACAGTTTCCTTTGGATTCCTTTCTTCGTACAACATAATAATTCTTGAAATCTTCCTCATGCAGTCAACAAGCAGTTAAATGATAAAGAAAGAGTTGCTGCTGCCTTGGAGAATCCCAACCTCCGCCAGCTTGTGGATGAGTGCCTCTACTCCAATGAACTGTGAGCAAGGAGACATAATACATTAATAACTATTGTACAGTGCGTTTACCACTAATGATGCTATGAAAAGTAGTCCACCTGTATGCAAATTAGTTGGACGGTGTTTACCTTCCGAGACGCTTTATCTCTTCGATACCCAACTTCTTCACGTTGGATTTAGCATGTGATAATGTATATAAATCAAGTTAGGCATCGTCATGTGATACCTTTGTACCTTTCACAACAGAATGTGCTGAATCAGTCTTTTTATTGGTTGACCCGGTGCTTGCGCTCGTAGTTCATGCCATGTCATTTAATTTGTTTAGGTGGAAAGTAAACATCATTTCTTTTGTGTGACAAATGATAATTATATTTGAATATATATGTCGCTTGATGTTTAATTATTTTAATTGAGACGGCCGTGTTGTTTTGCTGTCTGTTGCTATTTAATGCCAATGCTTCTCGAAGTGCTGTTTGTCTTGTAAACATTCTGGTACTACCAACCAATGATTTACGATGTCACATAAGATTCGCATGGTAAACGGGGTTTGGTCTCCTACAGAAAAAATGGCTTCTATTTTTCGTAGGCGCATCCATGATTTAAGGATGACGGTATCGGATTTTTCGAGGAGTATTTACCGGACCGTAAAATAATAAATTTATGGTGTTTTTTTCTTGTTTCTATATCACTTCTATAATCAACTGTGGAGGCATGAAAATGGTTGTTTCTTGACACTTCTTTTAGCCTCTTACAACTTAGTTTTTGATGGAAGAGTTTGAGACGAGAGGACAGACCAATATTACAGTCAATCATAAACCATCATCTCCTCCATTATCTCTGCTCAATCACTTTGACGTTACTTTGGTAATTGGAAGATCATCAAATTTGAGGTGGAATATGAGTGGTGGCGAACTTACCAAACAAAATCTTAAACACATCATGGTTGCATCTTGATACGAGTAATCGTTCTCCTGCAAACTCTGGGTTTTACGCCTATTATATTACAGTGCCCAATTATCCACTTTTATTAGCAAGACTGTTTTTCTCATTTCACGCAAAAGAAAAATTTAAATATATTTTTGCTTTTAATGCTTACAAAATATTATTTATTTTCGATTCTTATATTAATAAAAACAAGATATAATATGTAATTCTGTAACTCTTTACTCAATAGAATGAATAAAAATTCAATCAGAATAAGCAACTAATTTTTAGATTATAATTACACTTTTAAGAAAAAAATAGATAACTTTTCTGAATTCTTCCGACCAAGGTATGAAGGCAAAACTTAAGTCTCAACCTCCACGATCCAACCCAACATTTCATTCTCCTCTGACCTGCTTTTGCTTTCGCCAACTCGGCAACACAAGGTTTGATTTTGCGGATTCAATTCCACTACCGGGAGAAAAGTCAAAGCCAACAATTCTAAGCAAAACAGTGCATTTATCAAAGTGATCTACATCCAAATGTATTACTATATATTTATATATTTAATGTTTTGCAAACACTTAAGTCACATCAATCAACCCCATCACGCATGGTTGGGATTGGGTCGCAGCAATTGAATACCATATCATCCAAAATTGACCCTCCGATTCATGTGCAGATGAAGGAATCTCCAACCAAATAAAATGAAGACATCTCCCAACCCAACGACCATTTGCCAAGTACCATAGTTCCAGGAACTCAACCAATTTTGGAACCAGAAACAAAATAACAAACCAGATTTGAGGTTGATGGAGTTCAGCAGAAGTTTCAGGTTGTCAAAGTCACACCACATACTACTTTCATCAGAATATGTGACATCGGAATGTGGCTACAAGAGACTCTCACAATCGATGAGGCTAAGTGGTGAATACGATTTCAGTGAAAAGTACAAGAAAAATAAAAGGGGTGTGGGGCTTCTTGGTAAAGTTTTCTCCTTTGCAAGAATCTCATCTCCCCATGAAGAGCCTAATAAGATGGCGGAGAGGGTGGTAAAGAAGGAGAAAAAACGCTCTTCTTGGCTTCCCGATCCAGATAGACGGTGGCCAATTCAGGGATGGTGATGTGTTTTGTTTCTGGTTTCTGTGTTTCAGGGATTTGTAATCATCTGTTCTCTATGTTGTTTCATATTTACTTTTGGGATTCCTCTTTGCTTTTCTGTATCTGTCTGTTCTGTAGATGTAAACATTCTCGAGATTCATGATTCAATGATTATAGTGAAGAAATCAGTGAAAAAAATATCTGTTATGTTTTGTGGAAAATTAGTCTAATCATCCAAGATTTTAGTTGTTTTGATCAGTCTGTTAAAGTACTCTGTCATCTGATAAACAAGATTACCAATTGGAAAATTCTAAAGTGAAAATATTAACCGTTAACATTGTATTTAAAATATTTTATATATATATATAACTTAAACATGATTTAATTTCTCAATTGGACTTAAATTTGATTTTTGTTTTTTTAATTCATATAGTTTGAAATAATATTTTAATATTTCTGTCTAAATATTTTATATTTAAATGTATCAAAATAAATAGTTAATAATCTGAATATAACATCAAGACAGACTATCGTCTAAGTTATTCATAATTATTAGTTATAGAACAAATTTTTTAATTGTATTTGAATATAAGAACCGAAATAAGTATTTCTAAAATTACAAATACTAAAAAAAATAGTTTTAAATTTGAAGAGCAGAAATAAACTTACTAAAAATTTTAATAACTAAAAAATTTATAAGCCTAATTTTTTAACATGAGATTAAATCATTTATGCATTAGATAGTCCCCTACTCTACAAATAGTATGTTTTGAATTTAAACATGCAAATAAAAAACTTACCAATGATATGATTTATTTTTACAAAATTGTGAAAAAATTGGTACAAATTTCTATTAATTAATAATATAAAAAAAAGTGAGAACACTTAAAAATAACTTTACATGAGTTTTTTATTATTCAAAGTGTAAAAGATTAAAGAAATAGTAACTAGCCACTTTAGTCTTTTAAGGTGGTTTATTACATTAATATTTTCTACTAAAATATGTCAAATAATTTGAAAAGACTTTCTTTTAATCATACTAAACTATGTCAAATATTTGCTGCTAAAATATGTCAAATATTCTATCAATATTTGCTACTAAAATATTACACTAATTATTCTAAAATATCTCAAATAACACTTTAGTCTTTTTTTAATCATACTTTTGAAAAAACTTTTCTTTTTTGATTTTAATAATCAGTGTAAAGATGCGCTATCAATTTAAAGAACCAAGTGACAATTTTTTTCTTCAAAAAACTATGACCTCTATTAATTTAGTCTTTACATACCTTTGTCTTTATTTTTAGTTTATCTTTGACAAAGTTACTTGTGAAAGTCGATTGATGCTAAACACCACTATTATTTAAAAAAAAATTGAACCTGAGAAATTAAAAGAAAAATACTTTAAATATTGATATATGGTCTCGATTATAATACATTCAATTTAAATTAAGCAATCACTTCCACTACTTTAACATTATAATAATTTTGCGTAAAAGCCAAAAAAATCAGATAAAAGATCACTTAAAATAATTACATATTGTAGATGCTATTAGCACATGAATTATTATTATAATAATTTATTTTCTCTATTACATCCTTTTATGCAGAGAAAACTAGCATGCGGACTAAGCTCCGACACTGCACATAGCGAGGATTGAGCTCCATACCCTCTTCCCACAAATTGTATCACTTACATTAACATCTTGAATGAACAATTATAACGAAATCAATAGAAACAATGCAAATATACATAAACAAAAATGCAGTTCATTTATAAACAACCAAAAAGCTGTATAATTTCTTGCTCTCATTGAATGCTATCATTGGCGAATAGTAGAACGTTTTGTGGGTGTCTGCATAAACAAGATGTCAGCTAATCATTATAACAAATGGCTGATCAGCACTAGTTCTCATGCATATACAAAAAGCGTATATGTCACCAAAGATCGGAGCAGAAACAATTTCGTGACAATTTACTGCTGTCAAATGGCGAATACAAGCCGTGTAGCACCTTCTTGTTCCTGCATAAAGAAGGCCAAGATTTTTCTTTTGGGTCTATTTCATCTATTTTAATTTTTCCAACTAGTTAAGTTTGGAAAAGGTATTAACAAGAGAGCATTATATGCAGTTCCTAAAATCTAATGGATCAGCTTTTGTCTAATCAGATCATCTGTTTTCCACACTTCCAACATGCACCCTTCAATATAGAGTTTGCATGCAAATCATGGGCCATGAACTTGCCCGTTGAACTTATCTCAGAAAAGGCTAAAGCATTAAAGCATAAGTCAAGTTCAAAGAGAATGGGCAAAAATAAAATGAAATTTTAAAAACAGTAAATCAACTTTTATTTTCCAATAAACCATTCAGAAAATCAAATAGACACTAAATCAGATAATCTTATATTGAAGTTGAATTGAAATACGGAACCAATTATAGGATTATTGGTGGATTCAACCCCTCACAAAAAGAATCAATGTCAACATAGTGTCAAGTGCTCCAACGATGTAGTGTATAGGTATTTGAAACAATGGCATTTTAAGCACGGTTCAAACAGTGAGTGATTGTATACAAATGAAAGTAAGTGCCATGATTTATTTAAGAAACGAACTAGATTGTTATATCAAAGTAAAGAAAACATGTCCTAATCCTCTATCGGTATTATTTATGAACATTCACACATTCCTAACCGAAAATGTGCAGAAGATATCAATTGAACTGGGAAGATTTACTTCAGGATATATAACTAATTATATAATTAAGACCTAGTTTTCGGCCTGCGAATCTAATTTTAATCTGACTTTTACATTTGACTCTACAAATCGGTATCAAAGTGTTTCATGAGCAGATCAATTAAAGGAAAACCAATGAAATCAAAATAGAAAGATAAATTGTTGCATTGAAACCTAAATCTGTTAAGAGAATAAGTGATTGTAGAAGAGAAACGAACCACCAGACACAGGAGAGTTGCGAGATTTTGACCTCTTCAAGAAAAATTGAATTTCTGTAATAAATTGCAAAAATGCGAAAATGTGAAATTCATTTTAAATACACAATACACTTAAAAAATCAATAAAGTAAAATTTAAAATATCATTGTAAACACATATATTAGTCTTTTCTGTAAAGTGTGTGTACGAGATAGTTGATAAAATTAAATGTAAAATGACTTATTACTATATGATGATAGATTCTAATTATTTTTAGATAATTTAAAGAAAAGTGATTCTAAAATAATTAATTTTCTTTAAGGGAAGAAGTTATTTCATACCAAAAAAAATATTTATAAGATAAAATTAATTACGAGTTTCCAAATTCATAAAAAATAGTTTCAATTCTCCAAATATATAACTAAAATTCACTTTGTTTTCTAATATCACGTTATAGAGTTACACATACAACTAAAATTTATTAAAAAATAAACATGAAAAAAAAAACCATTGTCGTATTGAATAGCAAAATTATACGTTCTTCTTTTTTTCCCCTATTGTTTACATACATTGCTCAGTAAAGAATAGGTTTCTAATTTAAAAAAACTCCATATCCTGTATTCTACTAATATAAATTTAAAAGAAATAGAATCAATTTATTTTGTAAATGTAAAAGCATGAAATTAATATTTCTGTTAGAGGTGTATTATACCACTACCTTATAAAATTGAAGTAGTATTTTTTTTCTAAACAGTAGCTTAAAAATTGTACTAAACATACATTTTAACTAAAATAAAAGAACCCACTTTAACACCACCTACCTTCCAATTTTTATGTTAAAAAAATTCGTTAAAATGTACGTATACATCAACTCAGATGTTTTTTAATACTATCCTTTGTCATCCTATAGCTGTTAAATTTTATTGAAAATAGAACATGCAGATCAGGGTGGATTCGAACCACCATCCTACCAGAGCAAAAAGATGCTCTGATCGCTCTACCGTTTTGAGCTTACAGATCTATCATTCACGAGAGGACACGCACATCAACCACTACTAATTTTCATTATTTTCATAAATATGGTCACGTAACTTTTGAAACACGTTTTGTGAAACAGGTTTACTGATATACTAGTTTATGGCTTCTAATACTTTAAAATATCCTTTCTTCATATATTATTTATTTCACCCTTCTCATCTTAAACTAATTTTATCCTCTAATTTCCTTACATTTACTTAAAAACCATATTAGTAATTAATAATAACTATTTTAACCATTTCCAAAACTAATTTTGGACATTAACCATTTCCAAAACTAATTTTGGACAATCTAATCAAAATAAATATGGGAGCGATTGCTTGCCGTTAAGAGCAAAAATAGCTTATTCATCTCATTGATACCGTTCTTTAAATGTTTTGAACGTTTAAATATTTATTAACTAAAGTCGGTAAATATCTTTTAAACGTTTTGCTTCTTTTAAAACAAAAAAATATACAATAATAAAATTCAACAAGAAAAAACTGACATGCTTTATACTAATAAAATTCAATAAGAAAAAAAAATAAAAAAGACATCCTAAAATCGTAACAGGTACATATATTCCTACATCATACCAATCTAAGTCTTGTAAGCTTTCAATTAAGAGCAAAACAAAATATAAAAACCTAAAATAATGAAGGATTCAAGATAAAACCCGCACAAATAACATGACTACCTAGGCAAACAAAAGTTACACATCAGAAATAAACCAGATAAAATAATCAGAAAGTCAATATGTAAAGCAGAAACTACATAGTTGATATATAAAGTTAAAGGCAAATTAAGTTCCAGATAAGACGAATATGACATAATAACAAACTAAGTACAGTAAACAATATCAGAGAATAACTTTCCTCTGCTGCTGAACTATACACCCTGATGAATAATGAACTATACACCCTAATGAATAATGAACTGTAAAACCGTATAATTCATATTTAAATAAAACTGAATTTCTGAGCAGTTCCATAACCCGACAACATGAATTAGCAATAACGAATGACTGACCACTAATGAAATTAATTCTGAATATTGACATTATAACAACATTCGTAACTCAAAATTTAAACAACAAATGCAAACTGAATTAAATTGGAAGAAAACATATACTATTCGTGTATAGAGCCGAAATTATCTTCACCTTAAAAATAGAAGCCTAAAACAGAATCTCCAGCAATCCACTTAATAATTCATACAGAAGCCTCCTCCCATCCAGGAATTGCCCCGTCAGAAGCCACATTGCGTCTTCATATAATTGAAGAATGATTCTTCTACATAGTGACTTCATATAATTGAAGATTGAGTTCGCCAGAAGACTCCATTGTCAAAGCATTACAAATGCTACAATCCTCACATTATACGCTTTGAAAATAAGCTATTTCTGCATTACAAACGTTGACTGCCGTAGCTGAACTTATTACATGTAATCAAATTTACAAGTATATGGTACACAATACATGTGATCAATCTTTATAGGAAGAAGTCAACGGATTCATCCACCTTAAGTGAACTAAAACAATAATAAACATAAACAACGACAATAGAATTGATTCGCTATTTCAAGCACAATTTTATTGGATAAGCCAGATAAAAAGAATAAAATTAACTGTTGTCATGGATCGATGATAATAGTATCGAATAGTATCGTTGTTTCATAAAAACTGGTTCAGTGACTGATTGAATAAATAATTCATAATTAAAATAGCTTTAAAAACCCAGACCCGATTTTACCTTTAAAGAATGTAACTACCGATGAACTCCACCTAGCTTCTTCTGCCTATAAGATTTCCAAAAAGTTGAGATTGATATTATTCACATTACCAACTTCTTAAATCAAATATTACAAATTAATCGGAACATAAATTATTCGATCTGCTACGATGCTTTTCAATTTTTAATAACAAATATGCGGTTGATTTTATCTTTAATTATGTGAAATGAAACACCTAATCCTTTCTAGTGTAAATTGATAGATAATACCTTATAGTTGGAGCGAATCCCCTGTTGAATCCCTCTGGTGCAGAGATGTATAACGGAGTGGAGCGACAGAAAGGTAATAATAAAAGGCATAACGAAAGAGAGCAGAGCACACACCACACGAGGGAGAGACCCCGGGCAACTCCCGTGCGATCTCTCCCAACCAACAAAACTTTTTTTATTAACAATTATTTGACCTGCCAAGCAAGCGCACCTGACATGGCAAAGGTCGGATGACAAGATCACTCAGGACTCCCAACCCCAAACGACTCAGCGTTCAAGGGTCGTTCATCCCGAAATCTCCTACATCCACATATTTTCCACCTCAAAGCTTCACATCATACAATAATTTTACATCTGAGATCAGCAACATATGCAGCCCTAGAAAGTAACACCGCTTCTGGAACAATCCAAATTATCTGACACAAACATCGATCCATAACGGTCAAAAGAGCATCAGCGGGTGGATAAATCGTTCTATAGTTGGATCAGCTTTCTTCCCGTGGATTCTCTTACGCACCTGCAAAAAACACCTCAAGAGGCTTGGCATATACAAAGACCAAAGGACTTTCTACGAAACAAGCAAGACGGACACGAAGCGCACACCTCTTTATGCAGATCTAAGCCTCCAGGCATCGGATCTATGAAAGGCCGACAACATAAATTCAAGATAACAAAATCAAGAAGCGAATAACATTAGACCGAACCTAATCCGAGCAAAATCCCGACGAAAGAGTGACCGTATCAGGCCAAAACCACCATCGGCGTGTAGATCTCGATCAGATCCACCCAGATCCGTTGACGACAGAACTGTCATGGTTAAAGAAAAGAATAGATCTGAATTTACAGAGGAGAGGTATGGCAGAAGAGTTGATCAAGATAAGGTAGAGAAGAAGAGGCGCTGAATATGAGAGAAGGAAGAGAACCTAAGCGTTCTTTTATAATGGGATTTTGAGAATGGACGGTTGAGATTGCTTGCATTGACGGTCAGGATTTGGTGACGTGTAATATTAGGTGCGGCTCATTTATCGGTGGGGCAAAGCTGTTTGTTATCTGTCTCTTTACAATAATAGAGGGGTATTTTTGTAAATGAGACTAGATTAAGGCGGTTTGGTGCTTAACACTACAAGGGCGGCAAGGACGCGCTGGCTTCGAACTTTTCAACGTCGCGTGGTCTTTACGCACAAGTCGCATAGATTGCGTTATTCCTACGTTTCTAAATAAATTAAATAATAAATGTTATTTTGTTGTCTGATCTGGTCAACAATTTTTTTTATTTGCAAAAGAATTAAACTGAAATAAGTTTTTAGTATTTTAATTTATTTTATTTTAAATATTATATTTTGAAAATATTTTTTAAAACTGTTAGCTTAAAATTTTGAAACAACATTAATTATTATTATATATATATATATTTATTGTAATATGAAAATGATAAAAAATATTATAAATATTCTATTAAAGTGACCAAATTTTATTGGCTTTTAAATAACCTTAAAAGAAATTTGGAAGAAACAAGTGAATACATTGTATTTTATTTTGAGTATTTAATAAATACTTTTTCATAATCAATACTTAATAAATTTAATATTTTAGTTTGAATGTACATTACTATTGGCGTTAGTATTATCTTTCTATGTCGGTTAAGTTGGAACAATCTAGAATATTGACTAATAATATTTATTAAGCTCTTTAATTATTTATATTGACAATAATATTACTATATAGAAAAAAAAAGGTATTCATAATATAGAAAATAAAATAATAAATAAAATATAAGTAAAAAGTATTATGGATATCAATTAATACAGTTAATATGAACAATATATAAATTAATGTGTTTTCAAGCATTCTGGAAATACAATTTTTAATTTATTAAATACTCACAATAAAAATTAATTATATAATAATGACGTGAAATTTTGTTAAATCCAATAAAAAAATTATGTGACTAATTTTATAACTATTTAATTAAATTATGCACTTCAAAAAGTTATATTTTCATTCATATTTTACATGTTTTAATTAAATTAATTATAATTATTTTATATTAGTTTTAGTTTGTGGAAATCATAAAAAAAATGATTTTTTATATTATACAAAAATTTGAATATATAATATTTAATAGTTCTGGAAATATAAAATATTAGATATTTAAAAAAATAATTATTTTTACAGACTATAAATTTTAGAAACAGATTTAAACTAATTTACTTGATAAATTATATATAACTGGATTTGAAAAAATAATGTATTTTCAATATAAATTTGATAAATTATATTAAATAAAATAAAAATATTTCTATCTTTTCTTTTTTTTTTTAACGTTGCATTTCTTTTTTACATTTTTTATTTTTCCTGTCATTCAGCCAAAGGTTAAAAAAGTTTGTTGAGGATATTTATGAGAACTGAGCCAAGCCTATACAAGGAAATTACACTACCTTCAATCCAAAACTTTAAAGCATTAAATTTATGGATCATTTTTCTTATATGTTACTCAACTTTCTCATTCCTATTCAATATAAAACTTAGACTGATACTTAAATACCTCACATATAGACTACAACAACTTGAATCTTTGTCTCTAATAATTGGTTTCGTTGCTTCCATTATCCTTCTCCTTTTATTTCATCTCCATGACTTCGATTGTAACATTACCTTCAACTATATTACAATGAACTGATTGTTTAATATTTTCATTGTAATTTATGACTTAGTTGAAAATATGTAAAATTGTTAAATTATTATTTTTATTTGTATAATGGTTGTAATATATGAGATTGATATGACCAACAAATTATTAAAAAATTATTATATTAAATATTACAATATATTTTTGAATAATTTCCTTAAAAATATGTTTAATTTCATTTTAATAGTTAATAATTATGTTAGGATAATTGGGAAAAATTTAGAAACATGCATTATAGTATTAAAATTAAATATTATATAATATATAATTAATCGATTATTTGTATATTCAAACATAATCGTAATCAAATAATTCTTCACTTAAATAAAAATAAATCGTGATCATTATAAATGAAGCTACTCCAATTACAAACTATAGTCATATCATAGATAAACGATATTTACATATGCATGTAATTGGTTTTACAAGGTGACTATAAATGAGGTACAAAACTAAAGTTATTTTTAATTTAAATAGTGATATTACTTATAAATATAACTAACTTAGATGAAGATAAAGACAATGAGTGTATAATCGATTATATAGGATGTTGGTTACCTTAAATGTATGCTATCCAAGTTTGGAAAGAAGAAAATACAATATAAATATTTTATAAATATTATGATTGAAACCTAGCACATGTTCAACATAAAGGTTAATGCAAAAAATAATAGCTAGTTAACGAAGGCCTTGAGTCACGGGTATTCAACCTCACACGCTACTCACCGTCATGATTTAATTTTTGAAATGAATTTAAGAAAGATAAGGTTATTTGTTAGTTGTTAAAGAAGAAGCATGTGATTACTAGCATTAGTATTTGAGTAGAAAAAAAATGAGTAGTAAATTACTTATATTTACAATTTATTTAGGTTATTAAAATTAAAATAACAACAATTGATTCTATGATATAAAAGTAATGTTATGGAGTGAATTGAGTGGTTAATGAGTTTAATCACATTTTGGTGTATTTAAAATACTTGCATGTTAATTGACTTTAATTTGATTAACATGCTGAAATCAATTAATGGCAAAGACTATTAGAAGTTGAAAGAATGTTATAAATCAGTAATTCATAACTTTTGAATTGATAAATTATGTTTATTGAATTACAAGTGTTTAATAAACCATGTGATAAATTAGTTGGTAAATATAACAGAAAAAAAAAAGTATAACTACATAAATTTTATTATACAATTACAATATTTGTTTTTAAACAAAAATATATTTTGGTATAATTATAATATTAGATTTTTTTTAAATAGTTACATTTTTATTAAACTGTGTAGTATATATTTCTTTTAAATTGTGTATATGTTTTTTTTTTATTTGCACAAGTCATTTTATTAGATGACTTGATATAATGACCAGTAATCAAATTTAATTTTCATTTTATTTAGATTTTTTTTAATTAAAATAGTTCATTGAGTTTTTTTTATATTTTTCATGGTCTGTAATATTCATATAGGTTAATGAAACATTAGTTAATTTAATTTGTAATGTTATTTTTGTTTAACTTGAACTACACAAAAATTAGAAAGTAACTTAATAAATACTAAAAATAATAATTAGCTGTCTCAGTATATATATATATACTGCATATATATATATATATATATATATATATATATATATATATATATATATATATATATATATATATATAAAGAAGTTAAGAATAATAATGAAATGTTTTAAATATAAGATATAGTAAAGAAGAAAATTAAATAAGCTACAAGTTTGTTAGTTTGGTAAGAGTTTTTTTTTTTCCTTAAAAAGGTGTTTAAGTGGGTGAAGAGGAAAATGTGTATCTAGCTAATTTTCTTTTTTTCTAACTTCTAAAGGATGTAGGATTTTGACTATATTAAAATAATCTTAAAAAGTAATTTAAAATATAAAAAAACCTATAGTGTAAGGCATGGTAATTTAAAAAAATAAAAACAGAGCCACACGACTCCTCTGCACCTCTATTTTTCCTTTCTTTCTTTTCTCTCTCTCAATCAAGCTCTTTCTTTTTTTTTTTTAATTTTTCCACTCCATATTTTATCTATTTTAAAATCTCTGATCATATCTCGTACTAGTTAAGGAGTTAAAAATCATATATGATATTGTACAATTATATAAAATGGTGAAGTTTTATTAAAAAAATTATTGAGATTGAAATTGAAAGTGAATAAATAGATGAATGAAAATTGATGATGTATGATATAAACTGTATGTGATGCATAGACATAGTATTTTTAGGAAAAAAAATTTGTGCTAAAAAATAGGATGTGCATTGCCTAAGGATATGGTTTAACGATTGATATCGTAACTCTACTACTAATAGGAATCAAATAAATGAATATTACTAGGTAGTGAGAGTCTAAGGAGATTGATATGACTGAAACTGCAGCATGAAAAAGGGATGATCAAGACAGTTATATGGATTAACCCTGTCATATGAGATTAATGGTGATGAGATAAGACACACAAATCGAGGTAATATGACAGGTTGGGAGCTATTCAATGCACGAGTCTTCGGGAAGTATATTCAGTCTGTCTATATTATGTGATGTCTTGAGTTTGATGATAGATGTTGTCAATTGATTGTTATTTGTTAAATGATGTATACTTGTGATTATTTGAGATATTTTGAATTACTAGCTTACCCTTCCTTGTTTGTGGTGTGTGTTTGTTTCTACTGCGATAATTGTATTATACACAGGAGTAGTTAATATTACAGATGATACTGTTGAAGATTTGATAATTGTGTTGAAGATTTGATAATTGTGTTATACACCGGAACAATTAATATTGCAAATGGTACTGTTGAAGATTTAAAAGTTTTTAGAAAATGTAATTAGTTATGTTTTAATTTTCTTTAAAGAGAAAAATCTTTTGAAGTACAATATTAATATATGGTTGGTATATATATTATGCATTATGCTTTAATTTCTGCTTTGGATATATTAGATGTTAAAAATAATTTTAGGAGTGATAGATATAGTACTTGATTTGGAGAAAATTATTATTGACCTTGAAATACAAGAACAGTTGAAACAAAATTGAATTAAAATTTTCTAAAATTTAATTTAATTAATAAGTTATTTACTTTTATTTGATAACTCATATTCACCTCCTTGTTTAAGTCTCGTGTTTAAAAATTGTTCTACTTTTAGTTAGTATGTTTTATCATCCAACCTAAAATAGGAAGGTTTACCTGCTTAAATATAAATGCGAGTACTTTATGTGTCTAAAAATTTGTAGAGACCAGTCCGATATGTTAATTTTTTTTATCACTGTGTTAGTAACCTAGATAACAAATCAACAACAATAACAAAATATTATTAAATATATTGGGTCGTCACTCTCAAGTGTATAACTACTAAGTTTTCTAATACATTTAGAAAAGTCCTTCACCCTGTAAATATAAAAGTAAAAAATTATATATATCCACACATTTTTCTCTTAGTTCACCGGAACATTTTTAAAAAACAAAATTATAATAGAACTCAAATTCTAAAGTAATCATACTTATTTTTCATACTGTTAAAGATGTACGTTAAAATTTGTACCTATATTATTAAGTATTTCTCTTATATATAAAAATGATGTAGAATCTAGAATAACATAACCATGATCAAACGACTATTTCAATACTCATTTCCTCGTGAGATTGTCAAATTATTTTTGGCCTCTTTCAAAAGTTCATAGTAAGGCTTATTTATTCAATGTCTCTCCGACAACCTATGCCTTGAATGTCCAACCCGTGTCGCGTGTAGGGTCTTTAAACCTCAGCGGCACTCTCTGTGCCATAAAGGTTTAACAATTTCTTAATTGTTCGTTTCTATGCAGCATTTTGGTTTATCTCCACACTTTAATTTCCAATCCTGCTCGGCTGGACTGAACAATTTTCCGTAACTGTATTTCAAGGTTTGTAGTATGACAAGAAGATATGCATCATTCTCAAATACAGGATAAGATGTTTAAAAGATATTAATTTTCTTAAATATGCTTGAAAATAGAAAGAAACTACCGAAAATATCAAAGAAGAATGAGAAGACTTTCAAGAATACGATTCTGACATCACTTTCATTTTAAAATTCATGACATTTAAGTTTATTTTAAAATTTACGTTTATTTTAAAATTTTGAGAAATTAAGTGAGTGTCCTTTTTTATATATTATTTTATTTATTTATTTTTATTAAATATAGAACTAGATTCATATTTAAATACTTAAAAATATAAAATTTAAAAATTTTAATATTCTCGTTTTTACGAGTATTTTATGTTTGTGCGAATTTTAATCCTTTATTTTCTATGGGTATATTATTTTTCAACATTCAAACAGAAGTCGTTTGTTTATAACTTTTTAATAAAAAAGAATAAGAAAAAATAATAAAATATTTGTTTTTATTATAATAAACTAATATGCGCATTAATCTTAATCATATTTTAGTAAAATAAATCCGATTTTGATTTATTAAAACTATTTTATTTTTCAAATATTATTGAAAAAATCATGTTTTTAATCTTAAAACTGAGAGTGTTAAACAATTACTCTCTCTTTTTCGATAGTAAAATTGAGGTATTAAAATTTATCATCTAGGTATTGGGAAGTTTCAATTTTTTTTTTTCTTTTAAACATTTAACCCCCCAACTCTTCCCAACTCTTCTAACTAAATTCTTTAATATTTTGCTTGAGAACATAAAAGCTAACTCAGAATCAGATAATCTGCAACATGTCTTGGTCCAATGAAGGTTGAACCATGGATATCTTATTTTATAGTTGCAAACAAATACAAGGGATGAATTTGAACTCTTTGCATACAAAAGAAAGAAAGAGCAATTTAGACTAGAACATTATCCTTCACACATGTGGACGTGGCGTTTATTCAGTTGTTGTGACACAATGACACAGCCTTCAAATCAAATCTGAATTGAAATCTTCTTTGCATGCAAAAGGCTCAACAGCATCATGACACGTGAGGGCTTGTGTGAAGGACAAGCGTCCAGCACACGCCACATGTCATGTCAAGATAGTTCTTCATGTTTCTGTTTTTCTGAACCACGTGAACCAGATCAAGTGCACCGGAGGATTAATAGGATTTGCATTGTTCGAAATTCTAGGACTACCACACTGTCTCTTCCACAACCCATCCATCTCACCATAGAAAAAGCTATGCTTCACTCCATCAAACCGGTTTTAACCTATCAACACGTTTCACTCCCACGCTCTCTCTCTTCCAAGCTTTGTCGGGAAGCTTCTGCGGTTAGATTCTGCACAAAACCTGATAGTAACAGTAGTGATCATCAGATGGACAAGAGTCAAAAACCTAGTGAGAAAACTGAACATGGGTGAGTTCAAAACAACATGTCTCAATTTCATTCGTTACCATGTTTGATCCTACAACTCATTTCTAGTAATCTATATGGGTCGCATTTTATAATAACTAATGATCTTAAAAGTAACCATGTGATTAGATTAGACGATATTGTAAAAGTGAAAGATAATCATTGGATTCTTGATTCTGTATATACTGAAATGAGTTCATTATGATCAATGTTGTGAAGAGATGTGATGTCTCATTCGTTCGGGGAAGGGTACGCTACGAGGTCTGATGAAGAAGGGTTCGGCGGAATTTATGGTGGAAACCAATCCATGCCTAAGACTGAGACTGATAAGTTCATACACGAAAATCACCCAGGTTTAATTTCCCTATCACACAAGCACACAACACAAACATATACATATACATATATATACACATATATTATATATATGTAATTGCCTATTGTGTTTTGTTTGTCTTAATTACTGGCTTCTTTTGTTTGGTATGTACGTGCATGAAGCTTATGACAAGACGCAGGGAAGTGAGGTGAGGGAGAAGGAAAAAGCGAGGCATCAGTCCAGTCCAAACGCTTAATTAGGTTATCTATGAGTAGGGGTTTATCCGTGTAACATGTTATCTCGTTGTTGCTGATTTTTATTTTTATGCTCTTTTTGGATTTTAACTTGGAAATAAAATAGACTGTTGTATTATGTATTGCATTACATATTGTTGGTATCTTTGTGGTGCACGCATTGATTTTGTCAGTGACTGGGACTATTTATATCTCTCCAGAATGGAGCCTTTTGCAACACGATTTCTCAAACCATTCCCCCTCCTCACAAGAATCATCCTTTGCGGAAAATGTTAAAATATATATGTAAACAAATCATATGGCTAAATGTTTCTGTTATCTGATTTAAAAGTAAACAAAGCTCGTTTGACCTGTATATACATATCAGCTTCATTTTCAATTGTACTTGGAGCCTTCACGTATGTTGCATCATAATCTTTTTTTCTTCAGGCACACCAAGATTCCGTCAGATACGATCAAGAATTAGAGTTGGAGTGACTAATAAAGAGAGATTTTTAAACATTTCCTATATAAAATATGGAAGTTATTTAATCATTTTAATAAAAATTTATTTAATTATTTTTAATAAAACTTGATATGAATAATTAATGATATTATGAAGTTTCAATTTAACATTTAGATAATAAAATTTACTTTTTATACTTGTTAAAATTTAAAATTTACACTTGTTAACAATGTATTTGATATTTTTGTGTGTGCATATATATATAACTGTCTTAAAATTTTTAGACATTTTGTTTGTTCATAATAAAATTGGATTTTAGTTATAATATTTTAAAATATAATTTTAATATCGTTCTTTTTTCATATCTCAAGTGACTGAAATAGAGGGGAATAATCCAAGGATGAAAATGTTTTCTTCGTTCCATTAATTAAGTTAATTAGAGGGGCAGCTGGAAGATTGAGAATGACTGTTTTTTTGGAGAGGAGGAAGAAAATTGATGAAAATTTTACAATTACTCAAAATAAAATGAGAAATTAAAGAGATGAGTTTCTAGAAAAGCAGGAAGGGAGGGAAAGGGTGAAGAATATTGAGAAAAAATAAATAAAAGTGGTGTAAATTTGTGGATTTTAACAATGGAGGTAACGTACGTATGTGTAAAATATATATGCAGAGAGAGATGAATGGGACTAGATCAAATTTGCCCCCAGTATCTAGTAACGGGTCACAAGTATACTCTTTTCATTTGGTCGTTCTTTCTGAAACGGAGTTTGACCATAATTTATCTAAATGTCATAAGAATTGAGACATCTAGCGTTTCCAACGCTCCTTCTCTTCATCTGACTGCATATTTACATGTTAGATTGAAGAGTTTAAAAGTACTTTTGCTTCTTGTTTTCCATTTACATTGGAGATTGCAAATATTCGACTTAAACTCTAGACGATTTCTTCAATTTCTGTGTACTGCATCAATGACAATCAAGAGAAGCCGGTAAAATTTTAGGAGATCTGGGCATTCCGCAGCTAAATCCTTAAAATGCTACACGTGATTATAAGCCTCAGATTTTTGGTTCATGGATATGGCTCCAAATTGGTTCAAACAACTTGAGGAGAAGCAACGTTTTCGGGCTTAGAACAGTTGTGCATAACAGCTGTAACAAGTAGGAGACTGCCAACATGTTCGAACGAACATAAGAGTTTGGAAAGCCACTCTTTCCTTTTCCATCCAGTGATGTTTTGGATAAACAAACTTTGAATAAACACTAACTTGGAAATTTATAAACGTGGAGACGCGAATACGGTATATAGTGTAAATTCGAAAAAGGCTAGTCAAAAATACAGGCAGATTGTATTGCTATTATTCTTTGCTGCAAATACAGTGTTATGAATCAACATTGATGATGAATGCAACAATTATCATCAAAAATAAAATTTATTGCATTTTTTTTGTCATTTAACATTGAGTCGACAGGTCTAACCATCCATTAGCAAGGGTGTTATTAGACACCATCCATTAGCAAGGGTATTAATAGACACGAGCCTTGGGAGGGAATGATTCAACCTCATCATCCAACGTATTCAAATGCACCGGCCTGTAGTCCAACCGGACCTTCTCGTTCTCCCAGAATCTGCAAATGAATGCACACTTAGCTAACATGAAATTCATTGACACAATGTTTACTCCTCAATTGAATAAATAGTACAACTTAATCAAAAGCAGCTCCATGTTAGCCGACTCCACCCACTAAATCTTTTAGACTAGCTGGTTAATTGAAATCGAATCGGTTAATCAACCCTTAATGGACACATGGTGAAAACAATGATCCTTTTCATCTGTATTTCAAGCCGACAGCTCTTACTTGAAAGGACATGACAGGGAGTTGATCATCTCAGACCTCCATTATTAACTTGAAATAGTTGGTTTCTTGACAAATATCATGGTTATGGTCAGAATTAGGATTCAGTAATATAAACAAAATATCTCCCTCACATCAAATGATTGCTCTAAGGTTTCCAACTTCTCTAACATGTTGCAAAATACCAGATTCTTACATCTCCAAATTAACTGTCATTGAGTAAAAGATCACTATCAGAGACAATAGCAGTTAATTTGCCACCCAAATCAATTTCGGTTTCATCTCACCACTTGAAAATTTAAAGGTGATTACTAAGACCGCACTGATAAAAACTACAAGGTTACTGAAAAACTTCAAGCAAGGAGTCAAGGGTCAGTTCGAAGAAATACAAACACAAGATAATGACAATATCATCCCAGTCACAAGTTTGTTAACTTAATGAGCGACTTGGATGCTCCAAAGATGTACGAGAGTTGAGAGCACTCCAGCTCTTAAGAAACAAAAGACTCAAAGACAGAAAGAACATGCTCGGTTGAGGACCACTGAAGTGGATCTACCCCATTAGCATGTTTAGCTGCACGATTGCAGTTGCAACTTGCACCAAGCATTTCTAAGGGAGTTCTTACAGTTTTAAGATTAGTTATTACATAAAAATGATGGAATGAGGATTCAATTTCACCAACAAAATATAGCACAACCCATTTGACCACTTGATCAGTCTCAAATTAGTGTTTTTTTAGGCAATTAGCCCCTACTCTGGTTAAATCACACCAATGAAAAACAAACATAACAATGGAAGAGAGTCATCATTTCATTCCTACTCTACAAACGAAGCATAGGAACAAATATTACACTTCCATTTCATACCCACTCCCATTCCTTTCCATCAATTCAAATTACCTAAAAGGATCAACGTTCCCATTGGAATAAAAAAGTCAACTTCAACTTTACTACTCAAGTGCCTGTTTTTGTAAATAGAAAACCAAATAACTGTATGAAGCATGACTTACCCCACAGTGTGTTTCATCCAGTTCTCATCATCTCTAACCTGCAGAATCCAACAGAATATAGTTAAGTGAACTATTCATGTTGATGGCATGAAATTTGCATGAATGATAGAAAACTGACCTTGAAGTCTTCACGGGCATGAGCTCCTCTACTCTCTTTCCTAGCTTCAGCAGAGTACATTGTGATGCAAGCATTTATCAAAAGATTTTCCAACTCAATAGTCTCAATCAAGTCGGAGTTCCTGTGAATATATAGCAAAGAAACTTAGAAAATGAATATCCATGAAATATTAGGAGGACTATTCATCATTTGCTAAAATGGAATTACCATATTAAACTGCGGTCCTTGACCTTAACATCATGGAAGCTCTCCCACGTTTTATCAATTAATTGACAACCTGCAACGCAGCAGATAAGTTCATAATAAGGAGATAGTTAGGGATTAGCAAGAATTAAGCACACACCTAGTTAGGGGGAAAATAATTTGACAGGAGGATAAAATATGTATAACAAGAAGTAGAGTACCTTCTTCTAATGTTTCTTGTGTACGGAACACAGCAGCATTGCTTTGCATCACTCGTTGCATATTCAACCGAATTTTTGAAGTTGGCAATGAACCATTTGAATTTCTCAATTTGTCCAGCCATGCAATTGTTTTCTGACCAGCATCTTTCTCTAAAGGCTTTTGTTTCTCTCCTGCAAAATGGATGACAGACACTTTTATTATACTAATTTCAGTGTACACAATCTATTCCCAAACAGGAAAAGAATCATGCCTGGTCTATGGATTTCTGCAACTCTATTTGCACAAGCTCTACCAAAAACAACAATATCCAGAAGTGAATTTGCACCAAGCCTATTGGCACCATGGACTGATGCACAGGCTGTTTCCCCGGCAGCCATCAATCCAGGAATCACTGCATCTGGATTGTCACCTTTAATGGTAACCACCTGCATAACAAATAGCATTAATTAGATAATTACTTGGGATACAGCTCAAAATGAAATGACAATGTAAATATTTTGTTTTCAAAAACAAAACACAAACAATTATTATTTGTGATGAACAAGCTTTTATTCAAAACTGTACACGAGAAGAACTGAATAAAGGACAAAAGAATGCGGATTGGAGAAAAGTAAGCATAGAGCACTAATTTAAAAACAATCAATAGAAGTAAACAGTGTTAGAAAAAGGTGCAGTTCATGTTTTGAATATTAAAAGGGTTCACTCTTCACACGTTAAATGCATTTTCACTGGAATTAGGTCTTACGGACTAGCCCCCATTTACTTATGCCCCGGAAATAGTCCCCTGGGTCTACTTAGCGTCTAAGAGATTAAGGGAGAGGGGGTGGGACAGTTCAAGTGAAATGACTGATTGTACAGTGCTTCGGTTATGGCAGAACATCTCTCGACCCCTCCCTTTAAATTCAGCAATTATAGCATGATTAATTATCTTAGATTTTTCTTCTCTTTTGCATCAGTATATTTTTTAATCTTTCAATTGGAAGTCCCATTTCAAACTGCATGCATGACTATACCTCTCCATAATGGTTTGTGGGAATACCGCCCATGTTATAATGTACAGTTGGCAAAACAGGAATAGGTTCCTTTGTAACATCCACACCAGCAAAAATAGCAGCAGTTTCAGAGATTCCAGGAAGTCTCTCCTTGAGCACATCTGGGGGTAAGTGATTCAAGTGGAGATAGATATGATCTTTCAGGGGTCCTAAAAATAATTTCCAAAAGTTAATACAAGCTTACTTAAAAAGAAAGAAAACATCAAATTATCCAACTATAAATGAATATTTTCCAATTTCCAATATAATGAGTAGAGCGGACATGATTTTCATCCAACTCAGATGATTCATTCATTTGTAGGAATTATAAGTAAAATATAAATATAAGTCGAGAATTTGACCTAAAAGTTATACATCTTTAACCCTCATTTTCCTTAAGCCCACTAAGTAATAGCAACCAAACTTCATGTGTTAATATAAACTTTTTTATGAAGACATGGATATTTCAGTATAAGCCAACATACCTACACCACGACCTTCTCGAATCTCCATAGTCATTGCTCTTGAAACTACATCTCTTGATGCAAGATCCTTTGCAGTAGGGGCATATCGTTCCATAAATCGCTCACCCTCACTGTTCCTGAGAATTCCACCTTCACCACGAGAACCTAAAAGATCCAAAAATTAAAATCAGAAAATGGAAGCTTTCCAATTTCATTGGACAAGGTGCTTGTAAAGTGAAAACAAAGGCAACAACAAGTAGCAAATAAAACTTGAACTGCAGACCTTCTGTTATAAGGCAACCTGCTCCATATATACCCGTTGGGTGAAATTGTACAAACTCCAAATCCTGCATAATTTATGATATGCGTGCCAATGCGGAAAGAATGCCAAAAGACATCAAATTAATATGGAAAAGTAACCAAAAAGAAAAACACACCTCAAGAGGGATCCCAGCACGTGCAACCATGGCATTGCCATCTCCAGTACATGTGTGCGCTGAGGTTGCAGAAAAGTATGCTCTACCATAACCCTGAAGCATAACAGAAGATCTCACCTATCCTTCATTCATAAGTGAAATAAAATAAAAAAAATACTGTCCAACATAAGAAGGCTATGTTACCCCTGTAGCCAAAATTGTTGAAGCAGCTTGGAAACGATGTAGTGTTCCATCCTCCATATTCAAGGCAATTACTCCCTGGCAAGTGCCTACAAATCCAACATAGAAAATAGTAAACTTTATCATCAATCAAAACATACAAATTCCCCCCACCATTGTATACTAGTTTGTTAAAAAAATTAGAATTAAAATAGATAACATAATTACAGTCAGTAAACAAGTAATGTGAAGTACATGGGAAATTTGCTCATCAAGGCCATGAATGCTAAGACCTTCTTAGATTAATTGATTACAGATTAAGTGAAAGAAAGTTGTTTCTACGCAACTTACCATCATTATTCATTAAAAGATCCAATGCAAAATATTCCACAAAAAACTGGGTATTATGTCTCATAGCTTGACCATAGAGAGTGTGCAATAAAGCATGCCCAGTTCGATCAGCAGCACATGCACATCGGTAAGCTTGACCACCTGCATCATAGCAACAGAAGGATACCAATATTAAATCTCTTCTCAGAGAAGAAGGCTGACAATCAACACTAAATTCTGGAAATACCTTTTCCAAAGTTTAAGCTTTGACCACCAAATGCACGCTGATATATTTTTCCATCCTCTGTTCGTGAAAATGGTAAACCATAGTTCTCGAGCTCTATGACTGCTTTTGGTGCTTCCCTACACATATATTGGATGGCATCCTGATCACCTGTAGGCCATAGAGCTTGATTTAATTAAGAAACAAGAGGGAAATCATACTATTAGATAGAAAAATGACGATTTTATTTTCACATTGAGGTAGACAGGCACGGGGCTTATCTTATTCATTAGAGTTAAACTGATTTTAAGGCAAATGAATTTCTACAAGCAAGGATATTTATAGCAACGAACTCTTATAATTTATAATTCTTTTCGGCACACAGGGGATGCAAAATTTCAAAGATCGAGTTAGTTTATACCGAGCCAATCACTTCCCTTGACAGTGTCATACATGTGCCACCTCCAGTCATCTTCTGTCATGTTTCCCAAAGCAGCATTTATACCACCCTATACAGAATTTTACTCTCACAAATTAGTGTTGCCAGCATATTCAGGGAAGGGGGAGGCTTGATATGATAGTTTCAACAAAATATACTTTGGTGCTTCACCCAATACTTCTTATGTCATGACTTGTAACTAACTGTACAAGCACACAAGAACAAGATGCGAGGGGGACAATCTCAAAATGATTCTCTAAAAAAACACAAATGGCAGAGGAACGGTTAAATCATCATCCATCATTGATACGCACTAAACAATATATTATATTGCCAAGTTTAAATTGTAACGAATAGAAAATAAAATTAAACAAAAGAAGAATAAATTATGAAGATGGGAAACGGTAACAGTATCAAAGTGACCGCAGGCTGTAGTTAGGGGACACTTACAAATACATCACTGAGACATACCTAAAATTGATATCACAACCAAAGGAAGCTACAGTCACTTTCAACTAGTTGAATTCGTCAGGCAATAGCCCACGTACACATACACCATTTTTTAATAAATAAACTTCAATGAGAGAACCTTTACACATGGATACTAGTTACACTAAAGTATAACAGCAAAAGGACCCAATAGCGAAAACACAAAGCAGAACAAATAGGTACAATACCAATATAACTAATAAACAAACGAAAAAGGTGTTAGCAAAAAGCCCTCATACCTGAGCTGCAACCGTGTGTGAACGAGTGGGGAAGAGCTTGGTGATACAAGCAGTCTTGAACCCATGTTCTGAAAGTCCAATAGCAGCTCGCAATCCCGCGCCACCAGCACCTACGACAACAGCATCATAAGTATGGTCCACCACAGTGTACGAGGAGTTAACCCCACTCTGCACAGCACACAAAAAAGGATTCAGCTACAGTGAAACACCATCCGCATGTAAAAGATCCAATTTAAGAGATACACAAGGTCAAAACGAAAGGAAATAAATTGAAGTAAAAGAACCAGCGAAGCGATTGAGTGTTCAAGGGTTAAAAGAATAAACGGAAATGGTAAGATCTGTAGAAAGGAGTCTCATACGGAGAAGAATCTAGAAAGGTAAGATCTGTGAGCGTGATTGGAGGTGGATCTGGTGGTGGAGGCTGCTCCACGAAGTCCCCGTGCGACGCACCGCCACATTTCCGCCGCGCACTCTACTTCTTCGGGCTGAGTTGGTGTTGTCTCCGATTGAATACTGGAGATTCCGAGCTTTTGTGCGTGTGCCTCCCACCCTTACTCTTTCTTCTTTTCTCTGCTTTCGTCTCTCAAGCCGTCACAAAGGGAAAGTGAACGACGCTTCAATGGCGAACACGTGGGGCATACGCTTCATTGGATATATTTAATTAGCTTTCATTAAGCGGTAATTACATCATTATACTACAATTTTACTACCTCCAACCCTACACTTTGTGTAATAAATAGGATTTCTGGCTTAGATTTAAAAACTATCCATGAGTTGCTTTCTTAAGGATAATCTTACTACTTTTTGGGAGATTTCCTTAAACTTTTACTTCTTTAGGTGTTTTCTATTTTTGTTTTTTTAATTATTTGAAACGATCAACAATTTAAGAATATATCATAATAAATTTGTTCCTCGTAAACATATTATGTAATTAATATATTTAAAAATAAAAATTTACCATAATTTTAAGTTAAAAAAATAAATATTTATGATGTGTATTGCATAGGTAAAAGAGTGGTTTGTGGAAATGCGTTTTGCGGATATTATATAACAATTAAATTTTATGATAAATGATAAGTTTTCCAGGAAAAAAATTAATATGAAATAATACTAAAAATGGTTATTTTATCTATACTACAAAAAAAACATTTAATAAAATTTTAATAATTAAATTATTTTATAAGATGAATTAAATGTTTTTATCCATTAAGTTTAAACCTATTTCACAAATGCCTGATATCTTGGTTGCACGTTTATTTTAATTTTGTGTGACTTAAGATGTTAAATACATATTAAATAATCTACTCATAAATTTACTTGTTAAAAAAATCATTTAACCTAATTTTATAAGTCTTACCATTAACATCACATTTTTATTGCTATTGCTTAAAATAATATTTTTCATACTCCATATTTGTAGGTGATAAGAATATGTAAGCAGAATTTGGTGATTCATAAACTTCGGTCCAAGTGTAAAATTTTCGAGGACTGTGCATTCTGCACTCTCGTGAACTTCAACTGCACCACCAACAAGACTACACTACCCCTTCTTATATTTATATTTAACCTAAGTTCTCATTTATTCTCCCACATCTCTTCTTCCAACCTCCTACTGCACCCTTTCCAAAATATTTTCATCCATTTATGCTGCTGAAAGTACATTAATCACCAAAGTATACAGTTGCTGAAGAGGTAAATATTTACATTGTATTTTTCTCTCAGTAGTTCAGTATGTAATCTGATTTTCAGATTATAAATATATTCTAAAATGTACGGTGTATAATATAATGTATAATTATAGATTGTGGATTTTAAAATATATTTCTAAATTCAAAAATACGTTATGAATTGTAAAATCTATAAATATATTATAATTTTGTTTTTATTACTTCAGTATGTAATCTGATTTTCAGATTAAAAATATATTTTAAAATATACAGTTTATAATATATAATTATATATTGTGTATTTTGAAATATATTTCTAAACTTCAAAAATACATTATTAATTGCAAAATCTATAAATATATTATAGATTATACAATTCAAAAAATATATATTAATTTAAAAGAATTATTAATTATTTGTTATCGTTATTATTAGATATATGATCAGGATTAGATATGAATGTCATTTTAAATACAAGCTAATAAGAAATAAAATATCGTGTTATTACCATCTATTACAAGGAAGCACAGCTCAAATAGAATTTCCTAAAAACCTATTAATATGTTATTGTTATAGGTTATGTCTCCTAGTGTAGATTGTGGGAGGGTGATAATCAAGAGAATTTTAAACTGATCTCTTACAAAGACAAGTTAAATAAGTTTTAAATACCTCCTTTTAAAATTTAGATTTCCAATTTTAGATCATAATACTAAATTCTATATTTTAAAAAACATTTATTCGAGATTTTCATATCATAGGAGGGTGCCTTGAATTCTGTGAAGGTGCAGAATGCAAAATCCAATTTTGGAATTAGTAATGCTATCCATAATAGTATTTAGTAGCAAAGGCCCCCAATCAGAAAAGTAAGAGTTTTCCTCCCATTTTATTTGGCAACATTAAGAGCATTAACACAACCACATTGGTCAAATTGTTGTGGTTATATTAATTGACATTGATTCCAACATTCAGCATACACAAGAATTTTTTTTGCATGAGCATAGTATTTATAATTACTGGCTTGATAATAAAGAATACTCTTAATTTTCACAGAAACACATCTAATATTTTGTTAAATTCTGAAATTGACCTTGATGAAAAGACTGTGAAAATAAAAGAAAAATTAAGTATATATTTAAATAAATTTTTTGGCTTTCAAAATGATAAAATACATAATAATGAATCACCTTCATATTGGATTATGGAGATTCAATCAAGAATAGAAATTACATTACCCAATTGCATAATCTGAAAAGTAAATTTTGTTTCCCTCTATTTTAAATTGTACCATTTTAAAATACAAAAATATATTATGTTTGGACTATAGAATTTGATATTATAATTTCTATTTCAGAATGGGTTTTTTCACGGTGAAGCAAAAAAAATACATCAACAATTAATCAAAAGTTGAAGATAGTAAACTTAATTCTTATCAAACAAATGATTCACCTTTGAGGGAACAGAGAGAAAAATTATAATCATTAATTAATTACACCCTTTATAGATACTGAGTTCTACTCATCACCTCAACTTCTGTTTCAAAACTATTAATGACCAAGTAACTTCAATACCATCTCCTAGAAAACACTTAAATTTTCTATTATTTTAAGTTTTCCAATTCTTTTTTTTTAAATTGTAATTAACTACTTGCCCACTTTGGCATGGAACATGGTATTTTTGTGAGGTAAGCAAAAAGGAAAAGATGATCCAAATCCACTTTCCAATTATATCACTATTTTTCCATGAAATGAAAAATTTCCATGGAATCCAACAACTAAACATTTTTCTTTGAATAAATTTAACCATACAGGTAAAACTACTGATTTAATTCTCAATCAACACAATGTAACGAGTTTATGTTGCTTGTTGGTAAAAAAAATTGTTTTTTCAAATGTCAAAACTGGGACATGAAAATTAAGTGGACTGGATCCAATGTTTTAACTGGTTTGGGCCGTGTAAAAGGGGAAGGGCCTATCAAAAGCTCATTTTCATGTTTTACTTATTTTGATTAGTAGAGAAAACGAAAGATAAATTTGTTATTAAATAACAGATAGCAGGTTTAAGGAGAAATATTTTTCTGCAAAAAAAAATTATTTATCAAAAATCAATGAATAAAAAATTTAAACTCTAAAAATAAGTTAATCAAAACTCATTTTTGTCTGTACCAACTATTTTAGAGCTACATATACATGTGCAGGTATGACCAAAGGAAAACAAAAAAAGATAACCAGGTAAAAGTAGAGTGAAAATAAGAGCTGTTTAATTTAATAAAATTAGATTAAAAATATAAAAAATGTTATAAATAATGAAAATTATTTTCAAAAAAATTGTTTTAGTCATTAAAAACTCTAAAAAGAACGAAAAATTATGAGACATTCAGCCAATTTAATGACTGAAAAATGCATAATATTATTTGTTTTGACAAATTGTCATAAAATGTAGTTGTAACAGTTAAAAAATGGCAAAATAAGTTCTGTCGGTGTTTTTTTTTTTTTTATGGTAATACACGTTGAATTATTAAATATACACTGACTTTATTATTGAGACGTTGTTCAATTTTTATTTTCACATTTTTCATGTGAAAAATTATAAATTGTGAAAACTATTTTCTGTTCTTTCTCATTTATTGTATAGCAATCACACAAGTTTACTTTTATATTATTTATCTTTTTCTTTTCTTTTCTTATTCATTTTTTGTCATTTTACTTTTATATTATTGTTAGGGCTGTAGTTACTTGACTTTGGGAAAATTCTGAGAAAGAAATTAAGATAGGAAATATCATCACTTTTAATCTAAAATTTTAAAATATTAAGATTGGAAAAAAAAATTTGTTCCTCAATCTTTTTATTTCTATTTAAATTGGGACTTATCATTACACCTGGATATGTTGGAGGTGGATTGCCATATTGTTAGTGATAATGCTAATTCTTATAGATAATGTTAATTCTTAGTTAATCAAATACTTCTCATAAAAACAACAACAAAATAATCCATCTTCAATCAAATAATCGCCCAACAGAATAACTAACTTGCAACTAACATGTATATATATATATAAGAAACTAGGTAGTGGTGTATCTGTAATTTGATTCGTTATGGATTCCCGGGACCAGGAGGCGTTGGATTTGTCGGTGAGCCAAATATTTGTTTTGATTTGGAGCGAAGCAATGGTTGTTTTCTTCGTTGCATAATTATTGATGCTCATGCCCATCCACGTTGCTGTTGTTAGGTTCCATATTTTTCTAAACCTCATTATAATACAAATACTCTCAATCTTTTCTGCACTTCCTAACTATTTAGCCTCAAAGTTAGACGCACGAAACAGCCAATTTTTGGCTTTTTATATATAGTTGAAGAAGACGGTTGGTAGTGTCCTTAGTCCCAAGCCTCTTTCCCCTAAAACTTTTTCTAGGACTCTCAGAACTACGTATTTTCATTTTTCCAAGAATCCCCATTCGGATCCGTAATATTAACGTGCAGTTCCGTAGGCCACTGCTGCTGAAAAGAGAGGACGAAGATACATCACTGCGATCAGAAAGCGAAACTTAACCTAACAACAATCACGCTAAATGCCAAATATAACCTCACACCAACCCTCTCATTTACTCCTATTTACTATTAAGGCATGCAGATTCCTCCTATATTGCTAAATTTTAATTTCTTTCGTTCATTCATATATTTACAAATTTCACAACCACACAGCCCCGTCACCATCTACTCCACGCACTTTATCACTACCTAGTGTTTGAGTTTAAATTGTGCATGTATATCACTACCTGCTAGTGCTTTCCGTCAAGTCCTCATTATTTTTTTTTTCTTTCATCTTATTATTGGCCATTCATATATAAACACCTTGTTCCGTGTCAAGCGTTCATAAGACTTTTTTTCGCACCATAATGGTATTATCCCATGAAAATGATGTAGACCCAATAAGCTGCATATTTCAATTTTGCACCAAATTCATACAGGATTCATTTCTTCAGTCAGACATTCTATTAAAAAATTAAAAAACGCTGATTATTCTTTGCCCAATCAATGTTTTATGTTGTCTAATCAATATTTTAACTAATATATATATATATATATATATATATATATATATATATATATATATATATATATATATATATTTCATCAAGAAAAGAAAAGAAAGAAAGAAAAACCTTAGTTCCTACAACTTTCGTGGTAGCTGAGTCTGGATCGTGACTAAGCTCCACCAAGTAAATAATTTTATGGAAAGATTGGAATTGAGCATAAAAATAGAAGAGGGTTCATGAATGAAGCATCCATCCATGTGAATAATGAATAAACAAAATCTTGAAAAAGAAGGAAGAAAGGGTGAGTGCGAGACATTCCGAATGCTGGTGAATGGAGGAGCCTCAAGTGGGGTCTTCACCAATTATTCTTCAGATGTCTACTCAATTAATCACGTCACACCAAAGTCAGAGGGTGCAACTGGTTGCATGTTACGCACACACCTCTCGCATAAATTCACATTTTATTTTGGTACTAGTTTATGATTCATACCAGCACCCCGTTACAACATTTATAGCCGCTGTCCATCCAACAGCAAATGAATCTGCCTCCCAGATTGCAAACCTCATTCTTTGACTCAATACAAGGAAAAAAAGTAACGGATAAAACAATGGATAAAGTATATATATATGAAACCAATAAAAGAAAAAAAAACTCCCGGCATTAATGCGTCGTATCTTTCTCTGGTACTAATTTTAAAATTATTTAAAAAGGCCAATTTGCAAGGCGTGTGTGAAGATACAATAATGATAAACAACGTTGGATAGAAACGTGAATAACGTATTCCATAATTGTGTCCTGCACGGGTTGATGTTGGGGAAGTACGAAATGCGTTAGCGTAAAGGAAAGCAACAGAACGTAATGGTAAGATTTTTACAGAAAAGATAATTGGGATTATTAATTATATATGTAGTAAGAAAGGTTGGTAGATTACAATAGTTGGAAAATAAAATTAAAAAAAAAAGAATAAATATTGAGTGGTGGTGGGAGGGACATATAAAATGTACAATGTGGGAGGGTAGTAAAAATATAGTAGCGGCTAGAGAGAAGAGAAGGGAAGAAGTGGTCCTAATCCCTGTCTTTGTACAATTGTACTTAACATTTGTCTTCCCTTCCTAGGCCACAAAGAAACTCTTCCGTAGTTTTGAGTTTGGTTTGGATTGGAACGGGTAGGGTTGAACTGAGTTACATTTTTATATTGGGTGAACTAAGTAAGTTATTTGAATTGAAGGCTTAAATCAAAGAGTGGGCTTGGACTCTAATGGGTAGGCCCTTTGGGAAGTCCACAAAAGGGTAGGCAAAAGCTTGATCTGTTTCTTCCAATTCCCAATGGTAGTTCATGATGAGATGGTGGATGAAAACAGCCATTTCAAGCTTCGCTAACTCTGATCCCGCGCATAGCCGTGACCCTCCTCCGAACGGCAGAAAGTTATTGTTTGCTGTGCTCTTGCTCGGACAACTTCCTCGGCTGCCATTGTTCTGCACCACCAACATCATCAATCAATGTCCAATTAATACCAGAATTGCCAACACAATGAACGAACGAGTGATGTCAAAAACAAACATAAATCTGAGGAAATAATTTTAGATGGAATGGATCGCTTTCGTGACTTGGGAGTTGTATTTTATTATTATATTTGATTTGAGTTGAAATGAGAAAAGCAGAAATGCACGTGCAGGTGTGGGGCCCAGTTCCACATGGGCATTAATGATCTGGAAGCTCAGGACCTGGCCACACGTTCACAAAAGACCCATGCTCATCATCATCCATCGCATCCATGGGGACCCACCTCCGTACTGTTCACAACATCCACTTCGCTGATCATGACACTTCATCATCTCAATTCTCAACCCACCATCATCTCAAGAGACACCACCTTCCTATGATATGGATGCAGATGAGATGGATGGATGGATGAATGGTTGCATGCATGCATGGACCCACTTGATCCTCCCTTGTGCATGTAGGCCACACCCTTTGATTATTCGCCATTCCGGACAATCATTTCTTACCCCCCCTAACCATCACTAAACTCAAAAATAACCCTCATGCTGCCTACCCATAAAACTACCATATCTATATCTATATCTCTATATCTATATCTAGTATGTCCTACGTTTTATTCTTTACAAATAAATCATTCTCAAAAAACATAGACTCTAATGATTTCTTCAACAATCACCATACACATACACTCCTACTAGTTAATTAGTAATCTGAATCTTGACCTTCCAGTGAATGATTTGGTTAGGGGGACTACTATAGGTGATTAGGTTAGAACTTTAGAAGCATGTGCTTTGGTGATGAGTAATTATAAGGCTAGGTTTGGGAATTGGGAAGGAGGCGTTAATTAATTAGCTATAAGCTATAGGGTATATAGGTAGTTAGGAGTTAGGAGTTTGGACGAAGTCAACTAGAATGATCAAGGGATGACATGAAGCATTATCTTCTTTTTCTATTTTGTCAAACCGTACAAGGTGCGTACGTTATGTTCGGTCTGATTCAGAAGCGCCCAACGTAAAAACCTGTTTGTGTTCTGGAAAGGAAGATAACTCACGAAGCTAATTGGGCTACGACTAGAAACCACATGCAACTATTACGGGGTCACATTTTGGGCAAAATCCCCACCCCCAACTTCAACTAAATTTTGTTCTCACCACACCTTCAAGGAAAAAAAATGAGCCAGTGAGGCAGTGATTGCATGTGGGGATCCACCGCAAGGACCAATTCAAGTGCTTGGGGACCTCTGCTTATTTCCTTTTCCCTTTTCCTAATATATCTATTTTTTATACCAGGCATTGGCTTTTAAGAAAAAGAAGAAGATGAAGAAAAAAAATAAAGAAGAAAAGGGATGCACAATAATTATACAACGCGTGCTGTCCATAGTTATAAGTAGAACTGACCTGCCATCTCCATGGATTGAAGTGTTGAGGTTGGTCAAAAAGTGAAGGATCCAGATGCACGGCTGCAATCACCGGAAGGACTTTCCACCCACATGGAATGTCATAACCTTTCAAACACACACACCATTTTCAATTCGATTTCCGGCGACTTTAATTTCCCTTTACTATAACACCTAAACCATGCTTTTCTATCCTTCCTTTTCTTTTCCCACACCACAATTTTTCATCTTTCTACAAAACAAATATACAAATTCCACACCCTCCAAACATACCTTTATAGTTAACATCTTTCAGAGCCTTCCTGTGGAGAAACCTCACAACATTTCCCAACCTCAGTGTCTCGTTCACAACCTTCACAAAATATAACAAATAATTCATAAGTACACCACTTTATATCTAAGTGCTTTACTTAAATGTATATCTTTTTCTTCTTCCTTATGACTTTGTGTTATCAAAGTTACTTATAATGCTCTTCAGTTGTAATTAAACACTTTATATTATATGACCTCGTCATCCCATATAATATTTCTAACTAACATCCACTTACACAATGAGTAAATTCCATTCGTTTGTAATCTTCCCAAGTGAGTTCCACTTCCCCTGCTTGTTTCTTGGCTCTGGCAATTTCACTGTGCTCTTCCTATTTATTTTGCACAAAAATGAAAAAAAGCTGATTATCAGAAGTAAAATTTGGAGAGAAGTATGTGTTAGAAGGTGGACGGGGTGAGAAAAGTGTTAATAGATAATATTGGACGTGGCGTCATGGTTGTACTTGCTTACCCTTAACTGTTGCATAGCTTGAGGACAACCAGGCAAAAAGTAAATGGCTAGAGCTATGGCTACCGACGAAGTTTCATGGCCAGCGAAGAGCAAGCTGAGAATCAAGTCCAGAATCTGTTCCGTCGAGAGATTCGAGTGCTTCAAAACCCAGTTCAGAAGATCGTCTTCCTCCAAACTCTCGTTTCCCTCTTGGATTCTCTTCACTCTCTCTTCCATTTTCCCCTCTATGAACTTCAGTATGGTGGACCTAGACTGTGAAACATTGACAAACATCACAGGATTAAAAATTCACCGCTGCCAAATTAGAGAAAAAAAGAAACACAGTTTATTATTGTTGTTATCATTACCTTTAACGCCTTTCGGTATGCAGTTCCAGGTAGATTCAATGGCGCGGATACCACCCCTTTCATGAAAGTGACGTACTCTTTCTTTAGTTGCTCTGTCTCGATTTCCCCCGGATCCATGCTCATGATATGCTTAGCCATCAGATTGAAGGTGAACTGCGATTTGCACAAGCCAATTGAGAGTGACACAAATATGAAAACACCCCTTTTTTATGTGACTCGTGTGTGTTAAAGGTGAAACAAAAAGTACCTTCTTGGCTTCATCTTGGGCTGAGAATGTGCAATTTTGGTTCCAAGAGTTTAGAACCAAGAGGGTGTGTTTCTCCACCTCTTTCAAGAGGTGGGTTCTGAGCCTGGCGTGGCTTAGAAAGTTGAGTGATATAACCCGCATGTCTCTATGCATGTCGCCAACTAAGACCAACATGGACCATTTCCCAAGTATTCCACCAATGCTTCTGGGATAGCTGCATTCGAACAGTTTCCCTTCGTTCTGAAGAATGAACCTGTTGAGTCCTGCATCTGCTGACACTATTGCCGGCTCCCCAAATAGCTTCGACTTGTAAATTTTACCATACCTGAAAACAAACATTGGCATGTTCGTTAGAGTGGTAGAGTTCCTCTCTATCTAGATTGTGCGATTTTGTGTGTGCTGCTGTTGGTATAACAAGGACAATGAGATTTGAAACTTAGAACTAGTTACAAAAATATTCAAACTTTTCACTTTTAGACCGATTATACGAGCTTTGGTGGTGGTTAACTAATTAATTTACCTTGCTATGTGCTGCTCCATGAATTCCCCTATGGTGGTGGCAGAATAAGGCTTTAAATAGCCAATGGTTTCACCGAGGAATGGCCAGCCCATGTTACCTGGGGGAAGGTTGAGCCTGGGTTTGGTTTGGTTTCTTTTGAAAAGAATGAAGAAGATGAAGAAGATTGGGAGAAGAGCAAGAATGGACGAAGGAGAGTAGAAAGTTAGATGTGAGTCAGACATGGAGCTAGCCTGTCTGATTCTGATCTTTCTAATCTCTCTCTCTCTTTCTTTGTTGTGTGTGTTTTAAGCCAAAAAAAAATGTGACTACTTGGGTTGTGTTATGTTGGTGTTGTGTGTAGTTTCGGTTGCTATAAGAAAAGAAAAGAGAAAAACTAGAAAAGGTTTTGCATTTTATGGCGTAATAAAATGGGGAAAGGAGTGGAAATTGGAGCTAATGAAAGCGTGAAACCAATGGGGTGCTTTTATAAGCTTCTCTTCTGACTTTAAGCGAAAACAGCGGAAAGTAGGAACCAGCAAATTGGCTTTACACTTTGGAAAACAGTAGCTTTACAAATTTAATCTTGTTTATGCTTTAATTATATTTTCATTAACTCATCATTCTACTTTTTCTTTTTTTAAAGAAAAAAAATCTATGTGCTACCTTTCTTCTGTTCCATTATACTTTAGGCTAACCCACCCTACCAAGTACTAACCACTGTTGCTTTTGTTCTCTCCTATTCTGATTTTCGGAGAGACCTTCTTCCAGGCATGCAGGGATTAATCAATACTTTGTCTTTTCCTTTCTGCTTCCTTCTCACTCCCTCTTCTCTTCTTTCTTCTTTCTTCTTTTTCTTTCCCTTCTTTTCCAAACGCCTCGCTCAAGGGAAAGTTGAAAGTGATATCTTCTTCTGTTAACTTGTTAGGCAGAGAACATGCTCCTCTTTTTCAAATACAACCAATTTACAATATCTTTAATCTATTTTCTTTAAGCATTTTTAGACTGGTAAAAACGTGGTGCAAGATACAAAAGAGATATAGGAACAAATATCTCTACACTTCTTTTCTTTAGCTTTTTAGTAACATTGGTTTCAAAATAGCTTTTAAGTAGCCTAAAATTACCTTTGCAAATTATTTTTAAAATAAAAGAGAGAAAACCATTAGATACGTCTTCAAGCGAAAACCATTAGATACGTCTTTGGTGAATTATATTCAGTATTTTTTCTTGTTGTTTATTAAAATTTATTAATAATTTTATAGTATGAATAGTTTAACTAATAGCAAAATATGTTATTAACATTCTCTTATTCAAAAATTCACCCACAATTATCGAAAATGTCTTAGGCTCTGATTGGTTCTTCAGGTTTTATTTTAGGTGGTCGTTATTAGTTTTAATTGTTTTCGAAACAAAAAATAAATAAAATGTCTTGGTAATAAGTGGATCCACTGTTTACATAATTAAATTAACTGTTTATTTAAAATCATATAGAAACGCATTAAAAATTATAGGAGATTATATATTTTCAATCCCAATAAAAAAAATATTTCTTTACTTCTCTCTGTTACAAAATGAAAATTAAAAGTAAAAATCATGTCATATGTAATTTTAATATAACAGAATCTATAAAAGAAATTCTTATTCAACTTTCAAGGCAAAAACCTATTTAAAACAATTATTGTTGATCGTGTGATCATCGAGAGACGCAAGATGAAGGTTTTAGTCACAAAATTATATATGAATATAGTATTAATTTAAGTATTACCAGTCGATAAAACAAATAATAACTAATTTAAAACGAAGAAGTGTTTAAGAAAAATAGTTATCCAAAACATAAATGTGAAAACCATTCAGGTATTTTTATGAAAATTTCAAAATTTCAAGTGTTCTATGCTATATATTTTTTGCATAATGCAAAAAATTATATTTCTCGTTTCTTAAAAATATTTTCATGAAGCACATATGCGCGCGTATGAATCTACACCCACAAATCTCCTGATGAAGTTTGCAATGCGGACAAAAAAGAATTACTTTATATTGTTATTTTAATCTCATGAATAAATAATCTACACATGATTTGGAATCGAAACATCACATATAAAAATCGTTAATATGTAAATTACAAAAGTAAATATTTAAATGAAATAATAATAATAATAAAAATATGAAACTATATTTATTTTTAAATTTTATAAAATGTGATTCATACACTAATCTTTACATGAAAACATACTAATCTATAATTAATAAAATATAATAATAGCTAAAATAAAAACGTAAAATAATCATATCAATAGTACATTAAATAAACTAAATTTGTAAAAAGCTAAAAGGTTTTTAAATTTAAATATATATCACACAAGTATACAAATCATTAACATATTAATAATTTCAAAAATTAAGTATATTATACTTATTTTGTTTTAATTATTTAAAACTTGTTAACCAATCTAATCCCTGCATCGCCCAAATGTCTATTTAAGTAAAATTACTACGATATTATTACATTCGATTGAATGATTGGATGGATTTGTTCGTGAACCAAATCACCCACTAATCCAAGTAGTTAATTTCTTGATTTGTTAGCCTGTTAGATCTGTATTTAAATCCTAAATAAATTGGATTAAATTGAATCAGATTAGCCAAATTGAAATAAATAGAATGAAATAGTATAAAGATATATCTGGACATTTGTTTTCATAAAATCTTATAGAAAAAATAATAAAATAAATGTTAAAGCATATCCTTCGTTAAAATTATATTTTTTATTCATATAAAACAATTTTTACTAATTAACTCATGAAAAAAAAATTCGAAAAAAAATTCTAGAAGAATGCGGTCAAAGGCGTCTCAAATGCAAAATTATTACAAAAAAACATACTTGTTTTTTAACGGTAACGAAACCCCGTCAATGATTACATCAATAACATTGCTTTTCATACTATTGAAATAAAAAAACATCGGTTTGCACGCTGTCCGTAATATATTCATGATTATATGTTTAGTTGTTTTTTTGTTACTTTTTTTATTCATACGTGATATGTTTATTTTTTATTCAATCCCTGACATTATTAATTATATTGTTCATTAAAGTTTTTCTTAAAATGAATACTTGTGTATTGAATTATGTTTTAAAAAATAAGTCCCCCTTTCAATAATTGAAGAATTAAATTTGTATCTCCCTCTAAAGAAAAAGAGGTTGAATTCCTATAACTTGTGACGGGTCAAGTATACTTGTAAACACGTGGCTAACTAACTAACTATATATATTCATAGCTCATATTGATTAAAATTAAAAAAAAAATGCTCAAGCATTTAATAACAAAGGTTTCCTTTTTAGTTAAGGATTAAATTTGGATAATCTGTGGTGCACACTACACTCGCGGATAAAGTATAATACTATTCTAAAACATAGTTTATTAAGAGAGTAAAAATTTTGAACTTGTAGAGAAAAAAAATCTAAACTAAAATTGATTTATATCTAGACTAATTTATACACGTAAAGTAAATTTCATGTTGTTCTATTTTAGAAAATCTTCTTGAAAAACTCATGAAGGACTATGCTTATGAGTACGTAAGATTGTATAAGTTTGGATATATAGTGGTGATGTAACATACTAAAATTGGATGTATTATAATATGTGAAATTTGTAGTTGATAAAAGAATATGATAATATAAACATAATTAAAGACATGATTTTGGTATTAATAATTTGATTTGGTGGGTAAAAAGATACTAATGGAGAAGAATTGAACATAGTAATTTGAGTACTAGTGTGAGTGAGTGGTAGAAAGAAAGTGAGTGGATGGTGTAAACAGCAGGAGTGACGGGCTTAATGATATGTCGGCGTGGTGAATGAATTTGGATCTGCATGTAACATAGTAGTAACATGGTACTAACATAGTTTTAACATATAAAATATAATTTGATGGGCACCAGTGGAACCCACACAAAATAATTCAGTTGGGAATGTGATAGAGTCCTAGCCTGCTAACTTAACTAGTGTTTCATTCTCATTGCATCGCAAGGTACCTACTTGCTCACAACATCGTTATCAATGTCTATTTTTAACTGTTCATCTTTTTAATCAATAATTTAAATTATTTACATTCTCTTTTATTAACAGCTAAACTAAATAAAGCTAAAATATGCATTCAAACAAAATAAATACTAATCATATAATTAAGTACGTTATATTGTAATATGAAATTAGTCAGTGAAAAGAAATTTGTACATGAAATTAAGTATTTTTTCTATAAGACTAAAGATATGTCACCGATCAATTTGACTTGTTTAATTTAGTTTTACATTGGTTATTTCAATTATATATAGAAAATTTCCCCCAGTCTTATATATATATATATATATATATATATATATATATATATATATATATATAATATGAATTTAAAGTTTTTTCAGTTTACTATATGTTGTGTTTTGTTTTATACCAATGATGATTCGGTTATGCGTGTTTAGAATTTTATTGTAGTTTTATATAATGAATTTAACTTTTGTTAACTTGTATTGTGTGTTGGGCTTTATTTTATATAGCTATGATGATACTGAGTTTATAAATGACCAGATGATAATATGTGTACGTACTTTTGGGAAACAGCATAGAAATTGTTCATTTAATTTTTTTAAGACTTATTATATATATATATATATATATATATATATATATATTATATTTAGATGATTTTATACACTTATGTTACATGTATTTGGATAATAATAATTATATATGTATATATTTATTTATTGGATGTTTATGTTTTGCAATTTCATAATTTATTTTAGCAGAGACAATGGATATCACCATGGCTATGCTTTGTTCCATCAACAACCACCTGGACTATAAATCCGCAAACAACCTTAACTCTAAACTTATCATTTGAGCAAATCAATCTCATAAATTATCAAAACCACCTCGTTTGCATTTTCAAATATCGATGCCCAAATCGCCACATGCTACCATTCTTGTACATTTTGTTTACACTTTTAGAACTAAAAACAGGATAATATAAAAACCCCAAGTGAGTATTGAAAATTATAATACAGGAGTGCATTCAAATTCAGTAAATTTAACGATACAATCCCAAAAGAGTTAGCAGAAGAAAAGTAGACAAGATTTGTCGTCGAAATCTTGTCGTAGATTCGACACAAAAATGTTTTATTTGGTTTTATGTACAGAGAACGCAACATGAAGTACCAGACAAATTATGGAAAGTGTTTAAGGCAGTAAAAAAATTCAAACAATAATTGGTGGATATAGTTGTCATCGGATTTAGTACGTTAACAGAGTGTAAATATTGCACTAATATTCTTTAAAATTAATCAAGTTTTAAATAAATCATTCAAATTTTAACTATTAAATCTAAATTTATTAATCAATTATTCGCTGTCTTTAAACATATGGTGACAGGTTAAATTATTAATAAGTCTTGAACTATCTGAATTTTTTCTCTAAATTCTATTTTTTTAATTGAGTCTTTAACTGTGTGATTTTTTTAATCGAGTCTCCAAAAGTTTGAAATTTTGTCTCAATTTTTCATTTTGTGGCAGGTCAAGTCACCAATAACTGATATCAATAATTGACTACTTTTGTCTTTTTATTTTAGGGAACTCATTAGAAAAATAGTTCAGAAATATGTTTTAAAATTTCAAATAAGTTATTTAATAATTTAACCATGGTGATATTACCAAGTTCACCACATTTAAAAAAATAGTTAATGTCATTAATCAATTATATTTTTTTTGTTAGAGTTTAAGTATAAGCTTGAGTCCGTAAAAAGAAGGATTATAGAAAACTTTTGAATTAAAAGGCAGTCTCACACCTTTTATGTTATTTCATGATTTATTGGTGAATATTCCTTTAAAGTTTTTTCTTTTCAAATTTTTCAATAGTAATGTTGAATGACAAAATTAATGTTACTTGAATAGAAAAATTTAAAATAGATTGAAATTATAAAAATTTATGAGAATAATTCAATCATTTAAAATAAAAAAAAATTCAAATTTTACGCAAAACAATTAAAATTTCGAAATCTTTTATACTTTCTCATGTTTGAAATGTGTATCTTTTCTTTACAATTTTTTTTTCTCTCAGAATAGAGTGGATTAAACGTGTGAAATAAATGTGGTATTAAATAAAAGTATAGTGCAAAATATTAGGTTAGGAAGTGGGAAGGAAAATGAAGAGGAAGGGCCAAAAGGATAAGGGCATAAAGCATAAAGAAAGGAGGCACTCGTGCGGGTGGGCAGCATGGCCAATCATTGCTACCATGGGGCTATCATGAAACATCCACGTGGCTGGACCACACGTGTGAATGAGAAGACATTTACCAATCAAAATTCACCAACCGTTTACTTAGATTATTAGTGTCGGCCTAAGTTGCCTTCCCACCTCCATTTCTTTTCATTAGACTCTGGATTTTGCTGCCAAACTAAACATCTCCCATTCTTTCTCACGTACACATTTCACATTCTATCAACCTTTTCAACTTTCATCTTTCATGGTTAATTCACGATCAAAGTCACAAACACTAATTTCTGCACTAATTCTCTTATTTCACTAAACCAACATACTTGTTTAATGAGGAACAAACACTAGCTTCATATTTCATCATCTGTTTATTAAGTTTGGCAGTCAACTGAAGTGTTTCAACAAATAAGCACAAGCAATGATGAAATCACTTTCTTCTTCTTCTTCTTTTTTGTAATTTTTAGAGCGATCACTTTTCTTGAGCCAATTAAACAAACCTCTGTACCCAAATCTAGTCGCCAAGAAAGAAAATTCGTGCAACTTTATATATTTTTAGAATATTGAGAAATTATAATATTTGTAGTTTATACAACGTGTCTCACTTTCCAAAACTATATACTATTATTAAAATATATCCATCCAATTCGGCTTTTACTTAATTAATTATAAATATTTTATTATGTTGACTAAATAAAAACCCTTTAAGTATTATTTTAAAGTATTATAAAGTTTAATAACTTTAATAATATAATAGTTTATGAATAGTTGCTAATATAAAATAGTTTCTTTTGTTAATGCATTTTAATCGTGTTTTTTTTTTTGTCAATTTCTTGTTCATCCGGGAAGGATACTTTAATTCGTGTGCTAATTCACTAAAAAAATCTTTTAACAACTTTATGATAAACTTTATTTTTTTCTGTTTCATCACTTATGCATTTTATTATTATTATTCTCTTTATTTTTTCTTCTACTTTTAAATTTTCTTCCCACCCAATCCAACTCAAGATAAGATGTAGGAGTGTGTACCTTTATGATCACGCACATGCATAAGAACTGAAAATTGAATAGATACCAATAACTGAATAACCTCATTAACAGAAAAGCAAGATTAATTCAAACTAGCCCAAGATCTCATCTTTCATTCTAATTAAATTTTAGAATCTGAAAACAAAATCAAAACTCTTTCTTGACGGGACTACATACACTGCATAATTAGGCATAATAGTAAGTATAATGATAACCCTAGCTAGAGTCTAGGGAGACATGTTTCTACAGTAACTTTTATAATTGTGTCTCGCTTAATCTTTGCGGTGGCTAATTTTGGTTATAAAACAAACAAAATACCACTATTAGATGCAGAATTTCAAAGTCATGCAGTGACATATACATACACCAGATGATCACGTTTCAATGCGTTTCTGTCCGTTGGATTCGAGAGTTGGTGCTTGCAAATTGCAATGCAATTCGCTCCCTCACGAACACGCAGGGTCGTGGGCAGAGGGGGCTAGGAATCAATACGAGGGAGTGTCAAACCAAAGAAAATATCATCAAAATAATGATAAGAGATAGGGCGAAACCACGTGTGGCTGGTTACAACCAGAGAGAAAAGAGAAAAATAAAAGAGAATCTCAAGAAATAATATATATATATATACACACATATATACATACTTGCTGTGACATTTATATTCCTTTTGCTGGGAAAGGACAAACGCGCGTGCCATAACGATACTGTACGGATTTATTAAGCATGGTCTACTTGTTGCTGTAGTAACCAGAAGAACAACCTCCATTGTCCATGTCATACCCAAAAGGAAGAAGATGTGCTACCGATCTTTTTCGGATTCGTTCCTCAACACTGTTACAAATTTAAAACCCCATTTGTATAAATTTTAGTTCTTAGAATTTTGATTAGGGGTGTATCCAACAAACCAGAAATTTTGAATGTAAAGTTTGGAAAGTGACATCTATTAAGATAAGCTCCCAGTAGTTTACTCAACTTTAAAAGTTAACTCATAAGATAAGAAGTGTTTTAAGTATATATATTATTTGACCCTTATAAAGGACAAGAAAATTTAATCTTACAATATAGTATAACATTACTGAAGTACACTTCAGTGTGACACCGACAAGTTTATATATCTGGAGGAGATTGAGGAAAGAAAGAAACCCTTATCTCCCTGGTGAGTGTTGGCATAGGGCAAGAGAGTTAAACTCGAATCAATAATAATCTGGTCCACAGCCTAGAAGTGCACAGCTAGCAATACCAACCAAGTAGCAACCTTTCAAGTCTTGTGACAGAAACGAGGTGTAGGTACATTGGCTCAGAGGGAGGGGTCAGTGAGTGAGTGTATTGAATTGACAGAAGTAAGCAAAAGCAAACAAATTAAGCTTCAAAGTTGAAAGTTGAAAGAGCAGTGATGTAATATTGTATAGTGGGAATAGAGAAGATCCTATGGATGTGTCAATGGCATAGGCATTGGTTGAGTTGAAGGGTGTGGAAGCGGGTCCCAAGGCTCAGTTGGTTGCAGTCCCTTCATGATTGTGTTTAGCAAACCAAGGGAAGCTTCAATCATTGCTCACGCGCGGCTCTGCCTCAAAACGTGGCCACACAATGTCCTAAGCAGTCTCAGGCACATTGTCAGCTATAATCATAGCCCTCATGCACAACCTTTGACCACTACTACCATACTGCAATCTTCTTCCCTCTCTAATTTTATCACACACCAAACACCATAGACCTAGTTCATACTATGCTACTCGTGTTTAACATTTTCACTTTCTTAAACTAAATTCAATTGTATCTCCCTTTATTCCATTTTGTGTGACCAACCCTGCCTTCACAAAGGACAACATCTTTAAACATCAAGGAATGTATGAATTACGTGCACGGATTGGATTTATTAAGATTGATTCAAAAGATAACAAAAAGCAAGGGATCATAGATTACCCAAATAGTTAACTTTAAACACTTTCTTTTGGCTTTGCTATGCACCTTTGAATTCTGTAATTGTTTCATACTGCTTAGTTGAGACACTATCATGTTTGCAGACAAAGTTTTCATCATTGAAAAGAAAAGTGCGCATTATTGTTTACACCACATTAAACTACACAAAGATTGTTTAATCTGCTCCTCTTTTTATCGCTATAATTAATGGTACTGCCAGAGACTTTGACTACAGTTTATTATGTGAATTGCTAAACAACTAAGCATTGGAAGAATGTATCCTCAATTTCATGGCCCATATACTTTTTTATCTCCTTTTAGGGGGTTATAAATCTTCTTTACCTGAAACAATCTTATTTAATTCGATATAATTATTATTAATCGGATAAATACTTTTATCCCCTTATTAATCAGTATCTAGGGCATAAGTTAAAGATCAATGAATCAATTTTTGTTAAATATCATCGAAAGAATGTATTCAACATCAGAATAAAAATTTGTGACTCTTTTAATAACAATTTTTTATCTTATTTTTGTATCATTTAACACTTCCCTTATTTTAACAAACTTTTTGTCATTATTATTTTTAAATAACTCTAATATATTGTTTGATTTTTTATTCTAAATTTCGTCAATATCATATATAGCCACAATAAATTAATTTTTAATAAATCATATTAAATTAATAATAATTAATTTACTCAATTTATTTTCATATTCCTTATCTGTTCGAAGGTCGTATATATTTAATTTATATTATATACTATTTTTTTCTTACAAATATAATATCTCTATTATAGATACATATGTCTTTTATTTTAAATTATTATTTTGAATTTATTTAAAATAAAACTATGTATAATGTTTGAATAGTATAGATTTAGAGTTTAATTTAAACAATATATTGGTGCAAATATTTTTATCATCCACTTATTAGAAACTATTTTAGATACGACTATTAAATTATTAACCATAAAATTCATTATTTCTTTTCATACATAAATAGTTCGTGTTTGGATAATTGGGTAAAAAAAACAAAAAATCTGGATTGACATTATCTTGAAAAATACCCATTTACATGAGTATGATAACATGATCTCAAATCAAAAGAAACCTTGATTTAAGACATCTAATTCAAAGTTAACCCAAGAATATCTCAATTGAGACCAAATTAGACAAAAAATATAAAGAGAAAAAAAAATAAATTTAAGAGAAAAAATTTCAAAAAATTAATATTTTTATATTTTAGATGAAATTCACATTTTTCTATTTTTAAATAATTAAATTATTATAAAAATTTATTAAAAATTATCTTTTTAAAAAAAGTATGCATCCAAACAATACATTTAGTCATATATTATTTCAATTTTTTTTGTAAAAAATTATTCTCTAATTTTTTTTCCAAATATATTATAACATTCATTTGAAGTTTCTACAGTATACTTTTTATGTTTACTACAATTAGAGGCCATCTTTATCCACTGAGATACATATGAGAAGAAACACGTGAATGTTAAACATGGAACTTTAAATTAGATATCTGCTAAATACATCAGATTGTAGCTTGACATGATACTTAACATACCCAAACGAAGGTGCCATAATATACGACAATATGTTCTAAATAATGAAATCAAATTTCAAAAGCTTTTAAATTTAGATAGATAGTAAATAATAGAAAGAGATTATTGTATACATTGAGTGAGAAATGTGCAAGTGGAAAAACAAGTATATGTTTATTATTAATTCGAATTAAATATTTATAATTTTAATAAAAAAGGGCGTTCTTAATTTTTTACCCTCCATATACTTGTCAACTTGAAAAGAGTCACAATCGTGATATTATATATATTAAATTCCTTTTTTATGTTAAATTTTTTTAAAGCAAATTAATTCTTTAATGGTTAAAATTAATTCATATATCATCCCTATTTTCATTGGAGGGAAATTAGGAATGAATTCTTTAAATAAAATCCTGATCTGAATTTTCTGAATGAAAGGAATGTAATTAAGAAAATGTAAAAATTATTTAGATTTAAAAAAAAAATTAATTACTAATAAAATTGATAGGTACTTTGGAATATGTTAGCAGAGAAAATTGATTATAGTGAGTTTAAATTCTTTAGACAAATACTAATAAATAGAATTCACTTTATTGGCATATAATATCAATCATTTTAATAATTAATAAAAAAATTTGCAATACATATGAATTAAATGAAAAAATAAATACACAATTTTGGAATAAAAATTATTGAGGATGAAATAAAAAAATAAGTATAAAAGGTAACTGTGTTTTAAAGTTCTTTTTATTAGGTAAACCAATAAATATAATAATTTTTGTAACTTTAATGAAATATTTATAAGGTTTTTTTATTTTATTTTTCCCATTTCTATATCACAATTAAAATTTGGTACACAGATTCATTACTTATTCACCACTTATTTTTATTTTCGTATCCGTAATTACCCTGCAAAGCCCGCAGGGTATATAGATCATCTACACCCACAAAAAAATTGATTTAAAAAAAGGTCACTACACCAGCTTTTTGTGTCATCCCTAAACTTAAACCCACATAAAAAAAAAAACAGATTAGTAAATACTATTAATAAAAAGATAACTAATAATAATAATACTAATAGTAATTTTTAAATAATTATACGAGAAAGTGGTTGAGGCTTGTCATGAGGTCTCCACGATGATTTTGTTTGTATGAATTCGTGAGATTTAAAAGAAAACTACGTTGACTTGTAATTTGTAAGTGAAGATGCAATATAATTGATTAATTAAAAAGTTAATTATTTTGAAATATTATCCATATACGTAATTTTTTTTATAAGTTAGCATAATTGATCATGGGGAGTCAACTAAAAAAATAATAAGCTGATAAAAAAAACTAAAAATGATAAGAAAATATTTTGGAAATGGTATATTTTGATTGATTTAACATGAAAATAGAAAAGATAAATAAAAGTTATGTAAAAGATAATAAAATAAATCTCATCATTATAATATTAATTATCCTCTTCTTCTCCTAATCAAAATGAACTTCTCTTCTATGTAAGTCAATTAGATCTTGTCTTACAATACAGAAACCATGAGCAGTTAATGTTGGAGATCTTACTGATTTTGTTGGTACTCATCTGTGAGACCCGTGACATTAATGAACCTAATGTTTCTTCGTATAGGGTTGCAATGATACTTCGCAATAATTAGGATTGAAAAAAAGCCCTAGTAATTTGTAAATAGCTTTATAAACACCAATTGACACTTATTAGTCAAGATGAATAGAAAAATATTTTAAACCGAGAATATTATTGCAATAAATGACATGAAGATAAAATCATTTTATTTATAAAATTGTAAACGAATATAATATTTTTAAACGATTAAGAAATGTTTATAAAAATAATAAACTTTATTTCATTTCCGTAGTACGTTCTTTAAGTTTAGCAAAAAAATACAAAATTTAATAGACATGTTTTTCTTGTGTATAAAATTACGTATTCATCCGCCAATATAAAAGTTATACATTACCAATCACGTAGAAACTATTATTATTATTATTATTATTATTATTATTATTATTATTATTATTATTATAATAATAATAAATATATGAGCAGTAAGTGGAAAAGGGAATCCTGGTCAATTTTATCAATAACTGGAGGCATTTCAGCTTCAAAGATTCAAATTGGAAACAAAGAAAAGGCATAAATATATGCAGAATTTTAATATAAAAATCAAATAATACTCAGATTTAAAGCAAAAATTGAAGAAATTAAGAGGAAGTTGAGTATCTGTGGTGAGAAAAAGAAAAGAATGTAATGAAAAACAAAGGCAGGTGCATAATAAGTAATGAGATGGATGAAGGTGACAGTAAGAGGAGAAGATGAGAACAGATCACGACTCATACACTTTTGCTTTCGGCCACTGTCTCATCAAATATAGTCCCCACTTACGCGTTCATGCCTCAGTTCATCCACAATATATATATATATATACACAACCATGATTCAATGAATCAATTCCAAATATAAGGCTTGAGACAGAAGTTTGTGCAGTGGGATAATGCAAATACAACTCTTAAACTAATAATATATATAGACACTCATCAATCAGAAACCATAATGAATCACCAATTATATATGCCATGCATGAGTGATGAATACGACAACCAAACCCACATTTATATATATGGATATATAGCTAGGTTAAGGGTTTAGGTTAAGGAATATTAATGCTTTGGCTTTGGTCTGGTTTTCTTGTTTGTGGGGTACATCGGCTATCACTATCACCAAGTTTCTGCATATCAGGATATATGCCATGAAATGAAAGCAAGCACCACACTTAGATAAGATTCAGACTCAAAAACGGAGAAGGAATGGATCTTAAACGAAAATTGTTGTGTATTGTGATGGTTGATGATGAGGTATTAGGAAGGTGCGCCTCTATGGCAACCAAAATTCTCACAATATAGACTGAGATACGAGGAGAGTCAATTTTTGCCATTCACCACGTATGATTAATTAACATTGATTTAATTAGTATAATTTTAATTATATATTTAAATTATACTTATATTTATTGTGTACAATATCAGTAGATGGAATTTGAATTACATTTCATATCAAATATTTTGAGAAATAATAACATAAATACAGACAATTAATTAATGGTTAAAATTAAAATTACTTATGTTCATAACTAATTAACTCAATCTTTTTATCTATTTATCTATCCTTATTATTATTATTATTATTATTATATATATATATAATATATATATATATATATATATATATAATATTGGAATATGTATGTATACATGCATAGTCTATATTTTTAATTATCAATTCTCGCAATAATAATAATAATAATAATAATAATAATAATAATAATAATAATAATAATAATAATAAGGTTTTCAATAATAAGGATCAAGTTCTCACTTAATATTTTTTGTTTATTATTGACTAAAAATGAATGTGATAATGTGGGAAATCAATATTTTTACCTCCTAAAGTAACATTTGAGGTTGACTACTTTTATTATAGGATTACTGGTTTTTGATATATTGATTTATTATCAAACTATTAAAAAATGTCTAGTCTTAGAAGCTTTGTATTTGTAATGTTTAACTCTTATTTATGGTAGGATCTCACATTTACAAATAATATAACTAAAATATTGTGTATAAAAGATAAATAATTCTTATTATAAACTAATTTTCAGGGTTAAGTTATTCCAAAATCTAAATTTTAAGACACATATATCGAATCACTTTTATAGAACACTTGCATCATCGTGAAAAATGAAAATTATAAATATAAACCTTAATGAATTAAATTAAAAAAAAAAACCCGCATATAACTTTTCTAATTGATTACGTGACTGTCTAGTTAATTAATTATAATTTTCATCATTTTTTTTTTGCTCAGCATAATTTTCATCATTCATATATATGATTATATGTTCTACAGTTTTAATTCTAGTTCCCAATAACCAGGTATTTGCACGAGTCACATTTGTATATACGGAACATGATCAATTGAGACAAGATGTTTCTCTTAGTTGAGTTACTTTTTTCGATAACTTTGTGTTCATATTAAATTTTAGTAACCAAACCATCAAATTAAAAGTTCTTATGTACTAGATTAAATTTATAACTTTTATAAAAAAATAATTTAACAAATAATATGTTTCTTAAAACCATAAGCAAATACTGTTCGTAAATTGTATCATTACACATCTTCAATTTATTTAAATTTTGATTTTCTTAATCGTTATTATCAAAACATATAACTAATAAGTTATCTAAGTGGCATGTCCCATCTAATTTTAGCACTAACGGACTCAGGTAACAACATGTTTCCCACCGTTTTTTCTTTTATTTAGTTTAAACACTATTAATTGGTCAATGGGTAAAATATAATCTCTCAACTCATATGTGATTTTTTAAAATTTATATATAATGTTATTTTAAATTATATGTTGAAGGACCAAATTAATAGTAAATATCTAGCTTAAATAATATAAATATTATAGTTTTTGCGCGATTTACGTGATCGTTTATATTTTTATTTCTATGCTTTCCAGCAACTCTTAATCCTGGTGCTATAACGGCAATACAATTCATGAACTATGATTACACCTTCTTAAGATTAAATTGAAAGCCTTTTTTTGCATAATAAACAAATTGAAAATAAATGTCATATTATCACCAAAATGTCATGCTTGAGTCATAAAAGATATAACCTGCTTCCAGACCAAACCCACTTCTAGCTTTAAACAATTTAGTTCACTTTATTTTAAAAAAAATATATATATTTTTCTCAGCTTCCTGAATTTTTAGAACATGTGTTAACTCTATTGCAGCTTCTCAGCACATAACATCACCTGAAAATCCTAAGATTATTTTATAAGGTTAGATCAGTGAAGATTTTTAAAAGGAAGTAACACATGCAATGGGGTTCATATAAAATTATTATAACTGATTGTATAATTCTTTCTGGTATAGAGGCATTTGGGTTTCATATTCTGATTTAATCTAATTAATATTAATAGTATGAAAGCGGAAAGAAAAGAAACAGAGTATTGTTGTTGCAGCAATAATTGTTGAGCATCGTTCATACTCAACTATTATCCAAAAGAAGAGCCTAAACACATTAGGAAGATCTGATGGAGGGCCACACTCATTATTTTAGAGCAATAATGTCACCTGTGATGTGAGCCACCTAATGAAACCACATATTTGTGATTCATTATATTTTCCCAACTTTTTTTCATTCCTCTCTTGCTCATGATATTCGATACCTAGAGCAATGCCTCAAGGTGCCACAAGATGGAACCGTGGGGGACCATGACAGCACTTAGCCACTTACTAACTATATATAAAAAAATATGGTCAACCAAAGTTGCATTTCTTTTGGATTTCCCTACGTCTGTTTAATCAATTCAACCTATATTTCTGTCAGAAACAAACATAGGAGACGTAAAATTTGCAATATGACGATCAGAGTCTGACTAAAGATGATATAATTATGCTTTCTGTTCCAACATACAATCACCCTTCTAACCTTTTATAAAGTAAAAAAGAAAAAAACAATTATCAGTCGCATGTCATCCTTCCCACCACCAGGTCTTCTTTATAATATCTAAAATTAAATACATTTTTGAGCTCTATAAACATAAAAAAAAACTTCCATTTATCTTTCAGAAAATTATTAATTTCGGTGTTTAAAAATGATCTACACTGTCGTTTTGTAATGACGTAACATTCATGTAAATATGTCACATCAATGACAACTTAGACTTGACATATAACTTTTACATGCATACATGCATTTTACCTTATCAATAGATAGTGATAGGTATTACTGAAAACTTGTATGGATCAAAACTACTAAAAATTTGAAGGAATAAAACTAAAATTTGTCACACTTTTGAAAAAACAAAATTAAAAACATTTGAATCTTAATGATTAGGACAGAAGGCATCTACCGGAACTGTAAATTTCATTTCGACTACTGTGAATCACCATCCGATGAAAAGGAGAGGAGAACCCTTAAATTTCCGGGAAGATTTTTGGAGTAAGCATGCTAAAAAGTCTATCTAGTCTCACAATATTACAGAGGAAATAAAACATATTTAAAATATTACAGAGGACACATGCATTTTACATGGACAGCTAGCCTGCAATTTCCACATAGAAATTTTCTTATATTTCTTCAATTATAACCATTTACATTTGCAAGTTATACAACTCTACACAGTCACAGCTACACACAATGTATATAAAAACACTGCAGATAATCCTGTTAGGAATTCCCTGAAGAAAATCTAGAAGCCCATTGAGAAACAAAACAAGAAAATTGTTGTGCCTCTTGACTACGCTCATTTTTATGTGCATTACTTATGAACCACAAATTCACTTGGTCTGTGCATAGAGGTTGTGATCAGTCTGTACCAGAGGCAGGAACAAGTTCCAGTATCCTAGACGAGTACTTGGAGCACCAAGAGTATTTACGAAAGAGCAAATTAATTACACGCCAAGAAATAAGGCCTTGCCTACCAGTGTACAATTAAGATACCACAGGAATGAATTGTCATATGGACAATGGCAGTCTTCTTTCCCTGTTCCTTGCCAATGTTTGCCTAGTCATTCTTAGCCCTTCTTTCTGCCAATGTTTGCCTAGTCATTCTTAGCCGGGCAGGAAGAAATATATTGAAGCATATGACAACCCCAAAAAGCCAAAAGTGCCTCAAATAAAGGGTCGTGAGGGATGAGACAACAAGCACCGAGAACAGTAAAGCGAAACCAATCGCCACAGCAACATCACCCCTGCAACAAGGCAAGAGAAATATCAAGTATAGATACATGAATCAGGAACCATGATTTTTATATGCGTTTTAGAAGGTAATAGATCTGATATAAAAGGATCCCAGGACCTAGACCCAAAGTCCAAGTTTGACTGCTAGAATGCATCTAAAGATATTAGTTTATGATTGATTTCTTTTGTATTAAGGTTTATAGACCGGGCCTTGTTGAAAAGTGTCACGACCCCTGGACTGTGTCCCACACAGAACCATGGTCAAGTAACACAACATCAAAAGAGCAAATAAAGAAACAAGAATACCAAAAATCGGAGAAAGTCTCCCTTGAAATAGGACAATCTATATACTGAATTACCTGTGAAACCATGCAACTATATACACACACACATAATTCATCTAGGAATTATAGTTCAAGCATACTAATTAATATAGTCTCTCAAAACATCATGATTACATCATTGACATACTTAATAGTAGGATCATCTACATCTCGAAATAAAGACTTTCTTTCTACTCACAATCCGTATACTAAAAGCTGCAATATATTGGGGTGACAATTCAAATCGATCATATGCAACGGAGGGCGAACAAACTTGTTGTTGAATTGGCAATCCTATTGAGCCTAGCACTAAACCACTAGTGAATTTGGAGGGAAAAAAAAAGAAAGAATGGAGTAAATGACAATGACTTATTGAGAGCATAATCAACAAAGTGGACATGAAGGAGAAAGCAAACACAGCTCAAGTTTTATATTTAAATAAGGCAAGGAGTATAACAGAAAACAGAAATACAACTGAAAACTCATTACAAAAGTAATTAACATCGTAATCAATAATAATAATAATAAATCTTTCCATGAACCGTCACCTCACATTGCACCAATTGGCTACTCTATTTCCTTGTTGGGGCAAACGGTATTTATAGAACAACGGGCAGTAAGCTCATTGCCTGCATTCTCTCTTCTTTAGCAGTAAACAGCACTTATAAGGACTATGAGTATTCAACTCACAGATTGCATTATCTCTTTTGTTGCAACAAACGGTTATCATAGAAACTATAGGTATTAAACCCATCATAGACTACATATCATAACACCCACAATGAAAACTTTAAATACATATTTACCATGCATTAGCAAGAACCATGATAAATCAAATTGAACATAAAAATAGATAAATAATTAAATAAATCTTATATTCGTTTTCATTATCAAATGCTCATAAAAATCATAATCATAAAAAGAAACTATTTTTAAAATGTATTGTTTCTCCTAATATAAAATATTTTGAGTTGCAGAAGTGTACAACTTTTATTGAATCTGGGTTGTATTTAAATACACTGAAATAACTGAATAGAAATCTTGTTTGTGGTTGTATTTAAACAAAGGCTATATTGTTTCCTTGCTCAGTTGTACCTCAGTGATATAGGAAATACAAATGGGTCGGTGGGGGAAGATTTTTTATTTTTTTTCTAAAAGTAATCGTACGTTTCAAAAGGCAAAACAAGATCTCGTATAATGAAACTCAAAGTCAGAATACTGCAAGTGAAATCCAGATGTAAACAAAAGTCAAAAATGCAATTCAGATGCATGGCTTTCTTTCAAGTCTTTGTTTGAACATGGTATCGGAGTGCTGACATCCTCCATGACCTATCTCATCACTACTTTGCTTCCATGTACAATAATATATGGTGTTTTACTATAACTTCATGATTATTTGTTCATATTATTCATCTCATGTTGTAGACGCCTCTTCTAACTGCTTCTCTGGTTTTGTTTGCTGACAGATTTATTATTCTTTGGCTCTTACTGTTTTGTTTTATGCTCATTAGGTCATTGGATTTCTCTTACAAAAGATCCACTAGTTCATTAGGCTACTGGCTCAGTTTATTTGTGTAACTATTATTCACTTTCTATTCCCTTAACTAGGTCAGATATAGTCTACAAATATCAATGTATACACAAGTCAAAAATACTATTCGGATTTCTTTGTATTTCAAGTCTATCTTTAAACACATCATAATAAGGATTATAACAATGTAATATTATCATCAACAAATCAAACCAAATACAAATGAATAAAAATATTGTATGACCAAGATTAATCAAGGGATACATTTTACATCCTAAGATATGCAAGACAACTAAACTGATTAGGTATCAATTTCACAAACTAGCATAAATGCAACGGATACCTAATAGTAGCGTCTAAATTTGTTTGACCCATGACCACTTTAATGCATTATTATCCACAATATAGGAGCATTTGGAACTTGGAAGAGGTTTTGCAAAACCTATTTGGATATAGAACATGAACTTGTAATATGAAAATTGAAGGTGTTTGGTTAAACTTGTTGTGACTTATGACATTTTTACTAAGTCAACTTGTTTCAATAAGCTTCAACTAGGCTTATCAAAATAAGCTTACTGAACGAAACACTTATGACTTAATCTCTCTTCTGCAGAATATTTATTGAATATGCACTTGATTAGGGTAATTATCAAACATAACCATAACTCGTTTTCAGATCCATCCTATTTATTCATCCAATATGTATGATTTCTGGCTCCAGCACTGTTTACATGATTACATCGATAATATCAAAATCTTCACTTGATATAGTTGTCTAACTAGCTGCAAACAAGTAATGCATCCTAACTAATACAGGAAGGAACTTAATTTGTGATTTATGTTTATATGTTGCGATCAAATTCATTTTTTTTTTTTTAAAGAGAATGACAATGATCAAAATCTTAACTATTTAATCATAGAAACTCTAATACCGTATTAAGACCAACACCGAGATACTTAATGAAGCATGGGCACAACCATACAATGCAGCACATATGCAAGAATACGAGATATTCTTGAAAGCCCAAAATATATAGCCTAGATATATTAACAGTAAGTTTGAAAAAAAAAAAATCGCATAAATTCATTAATACATAGTTATACCAGTGGAAGATTATCAAAACTGAAAAAAACTCCTGATCATAACAAAATCCACAATCACATATATTTCTGTTGCTCATCCCAAAGTAGATTCTTGCCTAATGAACATACCACAAAAAAATACATACTCTTCCCCAACCCTGTCAAAATGTCATAAAAGATCATTGGTCATATTTGAAAGAAGCCAAGGTTCAATACGATTACCATAATATTTACTATAGCTTCAAAGATACAAAGAAGTCATCATAAGTGCAATTCCATAGATATTAAGGTGTAACATGCGTATCAATATCTGATATGCGTATCAATTTTGGAGTATCTGTACGCTAGAGGTTTTATAAAATTTCATATCTAACGGTTAGCATTCAAGAAAAAACGACAATATTACAGTATTTAATGAAAGAGGGACACAGGAACATCAATATCATACATATATACGATGTCCATACTTTGCCATTTTCAATGCTACTACAGAGTTAGGTTTTCATGTATCCCTCATGGTTTTCAACTTTGCCACCGTGTCAATTTTCATCAAACTATCTCTTTTTCATCTAAATTAAAAGAAATTATCTTGCCTCCACTTGCCGTTAGCCAGAGGGCTTGCTATCTCATCCAACCTATCAATGTCACACCAAGATGGGTATTCAATTGATCAAACTAAACTATGAATCGGTTCACCCATCAATATATCTAAGTAAAAGAGAATTCCACAATCCTAAATACATGGTACCCAATTCAAACTCTTTTTTTTTTCTTTTTAATTTTTTTTTTCCAGTTTTGAAACAAATATTGCAGTGTCATGTAAATACCAACAAGACAAAGTAAAGCACTTCTAATAACAATTATTTTGTATCATAGCTACTGAAATTGACAAGTGAAAGAAAAGAACAGCATGCAATTCTGCTTGCGCACACTGGGAGCAGCTCAACGCATACATATCAAGCTAAACGACTAAAATGTAATTGATGAAGTTATAAGAGAAGAAAAGAAAAAAGGGTTAACCGAGTTTGGACATAGGGCTTGGGTGAGAAGAAAGTGAGAGCAGAGTGGTTGCGCTTGTATCGAACATGGTAATCTTGAAGCTGATCCACGAATTTCGAGTTAGCTATCATCTCCACCGCCACCACCAATGAAAATGGAAAATTGAAACCTATTCGCCTTCGCCGGTTTCCGATGACCAGCCTTCTTCGGGTTTTCTGTTTAGTTTTAGCTGTGGCAAGGGAGCCCTGCAAAGTGCAAATAAAAAATCAAGAAGGTCCTGAAATTAAATTATTTAATTTCTTAATTGAAATTGTGAAGACTTAAATGTACCTTTAATCTTTTCATTACCAGTAATGTATGATTCTTCTCTAATCTTTAAACAGATATTTCTAATATTATTTAAAAAATAATAATTTCAATATTGAAAATATTTTCTAAAATCTGTTTGGCACCAAAGTTTTTTAAAATATGATTAATTACTATATTTCAGTTAAACGTAATAAAAATCCTTATATTTGTATGCTAGTAAATTTCGTTTTAACTTTTTTTTTTAAATATCAATTTAGTTTTTTTTAAAGAGTTTATCTTTTTCTTTAAATAAAAAAGATTAAATCTACATATATTTTTAAATTTGAAGAATAAACTTATCCATATGAAAATAGAGATACCTTAATCACGATTGAGAGAAAATATAGAATTAAAAACACATTTTTTGTACAGTTTAAGCGACCAATAAACTAACAATATCTGTCTCAAGAGTCAATACAAGTTTAACACAATGCAAGAATATCCCACCCGAGGTAATCGCATCCACTCAAAAGGAAAATTTTCAGCAAAATCCCATTTTCGTTTGTATAAACACATTATAAAACTTTATTAAATATTATAGAGAGTAAAATTATGGTTTCAATAAGACAAATTATTTAGAGATTTGAAAGACTTTGAACAAAATATAAGGTTTTACTATATCTATTTGAAAAAAAAAATATTTAAACAACTTCGTAAATCAATTTATCAATATTTAATTACAATAAAAATATGTTTAAAATAAACTTAATTATAACATAAAATTTGCTAAAAAAAATGTATTGTGTAGACTTCAAAATATCATTTTTACCTCTAAAATTGTTTATTTTAACGAAACATAATGATTAATAATTATATTAACCATCAACATATATTTAATAATGCTTTATCATGAATCATTCAATGAAAAAATATTTTTTATCTCTACATAAATATAATTATATTTATTAGTCAATAGTTTTTACTTTTACAATCGAGTAAATCAATTTGATATTTTTTTTCTAACTTCTACAAACCTTTATTTTATTAAAGTTATGAAATTTATAATTTTTGTTGTTATTTTACAGGATGGTTGACATCACTTAAGATACATATTTTTCATATTATCTACATTCCTTTTTTCATACTATCTATATCCCTTTATATCTAAGCCTAACTATTTCTATCAATATTTTTGAAGGAAAAATATATCACCAATAGTTTTACTTCATGAGTCTCATGTCAAATAATAAATTTGGTTTTATTAATTGGAATACACAAACTTTAGTTATTACACATATTATCTTCTTAACTTGAGAAAAGAGCAACATGATAATTGTTTGTTTAGATTCACAAACCCATCATTTATTTAAGTGTCATATGAATAAATATTATTATTGTCATATACAATGACATGGAGAAGTTATCTCAAAGATATGTGTTTAGTATTGTAAATTTACATGACTTGATTTCTTCTTTCAAATAAGGAAAAATAGTTATGACAAATAATTTCATTGATCTAAAAATTCTCTAGGATAGAAAATTTTTTCATCCCTTATCACGACATACTTGTGTTATCAAATATACTTATAATATTTTAATCAACAATAAAAAATTTATATCTCAAGATCAAGTTGTTAAGTTTATCAAGAGACTAAATGATAATTATTCTAATATAAAGACTCAAATATTTCTTATGGACCATCTTCCATCCTTCCAACTTGTTTTTTCTCTTTCTAATAAGAGAGATAATTCTTTAATGAATTAAAAGACCCTTATAATTATTGGAGGGAAGAAAATTTCAAAAACATCAAAATGAGAACAATTCTAGTTGAGAAAATAATGTCAAAAATACATAATCATTTGACACCCACAATCAACGTACGTTATGAAAGACTTGAATTTCTGCTACACTTTAAATTCAAAAAACTTAACAATGATCTGACTCTTAAAAAATATTGAAAGATCTGAGATAAAGTTCAGTTTCCCCGAATCATATATTATTATCCTTCTTATAACAATAACAAGTTATGAGTAATCTTTTAAATAAGATTTTTCTTAGTCCTTCGACATCTAGTTATAATGAATATAATGTAATACTAATATAAAAATTTAGCATGACAGCGATTGAGAAACTTGCTGTGAACTAAGCACATCAAAATTAACAACATACTATAGTATTTATCTTAACAATTCTCTCATTTTCTGGAAATAAGAATATAAAATATTATATATAAAAATTCTTTTGAAGCCAAATGCAAAAGCAAATGACCATTGTTAGTTATGAGATTTAATTGTTAATTTTTTCTGCAAGATTTTAAAGTCTATATTGAGAATTGAACCCTCTTATATATTGTGATAATGATTTTACATAAAATTACCGCCAACATTTATAAACTCAAGAAAAACTTAATTAGTTCCAATTAATTCATGGACTTCTAAATCCACTTTTATTCTATTTGTCACAGGTTGGGCCTCACACCCAACCATATCTCCCTCCGAGCTTATAGGGAGTGATTCTTCCTGCAACTCCATACTAACTTCCTGCACCTCCATAAAAATAGTAAATTACCATTTTAACCTTTTCAATTTTCTTTTAACCCAATCTTACCCTTTTCTTCTTCACTCAGCACCTCCCCTTACACACTTCCTCTACCGCCTGCACCTCCTCCGCCGGCTGCAACGCTGCACCTCCTGCATATCTTTTTTTGGTTTCCTCTTCCACAGACTTCATTGTTTATTGTTCACTGCACTCATTCACCTCCATGCGACCTCTACTGTAGCACGTTTGCTGCACCTCCATTGTAACTCGTTTGAAGGGGAAGAAATTTTAAGATTTGGCATATTTAAGAATTATACCATCAATTAAAAGCATGTAACGATTTATTGTGTGTTGAATTTGACGTTGGAGAGGTAGATGTAGATAATTGACGCTGAAAAACGACAATGATGCACGTTTTTTTTGGGCCGTCTTCATTGCGGGTTGCGGGTTGTGTAACCCGCAGTACATCGCAATTTTTTTATACAAACTGGAACTAATTTTGATTTATAAAGTGTGTCGTGGGTTATGTAACATTTAAATTTTTATATATATTGCAGGTTGTGGGTTACACAACTGCAACATATTTTAAATACATTGTGGCTCACACAATCCATAACACATTTTAAAAATTAACACCATCATAAATTACCATCACTTCCTCTTCCAATCCTTCTTTCACCGTCACCTACCTCAACCACAACAACTCTAACACCAATAGAATGTTCGTCCACTACTACCAGCAACTTTGCACCTCCATTCAGCACCTCCACGATGTCTGCACGTTCTGGTTTTTTCCACCGCCCATTAACCTATTATTCCAACAGCAAGGGCAATTTTATCTTTTCCACATTACTATAATGGGAATATTAAAAACTATGGAGGTTATCTTTTCCACATGACTATAATGGAAATATTAAAAACTATGGAGGTGCAGGAAGTTAGTATACAGGTGCAAAAAGAATCACCCCTTATAGGGGAGTGATTCTTCTTGGCACCTTCATGTTTTTTTTTTTGCACTTTCATATTTTTGTAGTACAATTTTTATATTTTAAATATAATTTTTGAACTCTATATGATACAATCTAAAAAATACAATTTTTTTATTCTGAATTATACTATAAAAATTGTATTTAAAAGAATTTTTGTTTTAAATTAAAATTTATATTCTAGATTAGGAGGTACGAAGATGTAGGATTTATTTAAATTTTTTATTAAAGATATAACAGTGATTTCGTTGAGTCTGCCTAGGCGTAAGAAGAATCCGTCCTTACATGGATGTCAAAGAATAATAACACGGTTAATAGTGCCACAGTTGATTAAAGAATTCTGGAATATGCGTCATTTTCTTGATTTTTTATACAGCTGTCCCCCTTCCTATTGGACACATAGTATACTCGGCCACAATAAAGTTACATATACAGAGGATAGTTTCCTTCTAATTAAAGATGAAAGCAATAAATTTACTATTTCTTCTCCTTCATGCAATCCTTCGTTTTTTCTTAAATAAATAAAAGAATCAACACATTTACCAATATAAGCCCACAACCATACCCAAGAAATCACTACCCAGTCGCGTTCACAAGTACGCAATTTTATAATTTATTTAACTAAAACAACTTAATTCATTGACAAAAGTAACTGCCTAATTCTTCTGTACTATTTTCCAACTTTTATCCTTACACAATTTTATCTTAAAATTTTAAAAATTACAATATTTTCATATAATAGAAATATGGCAGACGTGTATTCACTAGTATCATTTAAAATGAATTCCACTGAACAAGTTGAGTATTCAATTGGAACTCTCAACAAACATGGCCAGAGTAGCTTCATTACTAAACGTATAGTTTACGTTAGAAGTATCTACAAAAATGAATACCCTCCAGTTACCACCGTGACATGAGACCATCTCAAAAACGCCATATCATCTCAGACCACAAAAGGGAAGGTATTTCAAACTCTGGGGCCAATAAATAGTGACGACAAACTAGCTGTTGAGAGTAGAGAGCACGCCTCCACTCGCAGTTGGAATCACCACCTCCCACCCTGGCCCTTTAAGAGGAAAGGTACTGCATGGAGGTTTCAAGTTACCGTCGGTTGAGTTGTTGACGATAAGATCACTGCGATCCAAGAGCTTCTCCAGGTCTTCATCACTAATATCTGTTCGTATCATTTTATCTTCGGCTGTTTCTTCGTCACGAAGCAATGCCAAAACATCCTCTTCCTAAAGTTCGATCATGCACAAAGAACAAATTAAGACAAGGTCTAGGAAAGTCTCAAAACAAATATATCCAATAATAAAATGCAAAATTTTCAACTTGACTTTATATTTCCAGTAAATTTTAGATTAAGCTAATCCATTTACCCTAAGCAAATGGAGATACAGCACAATCTAGTTATGATCAGGCAAGCGAATGCCAACAAAGTACTGGTAAGGTGTAAGCTGAGCGGACAAGTTCTAATACATGAGACGAGAAAGACTAATTAATCATTTAATGATCAGCATGTTCATCTGGTCCAGCCAATACAACAAAACGTAATTTTGGCCATGTAAAGGAAATATTGACTGCAAAAATCTTTAAACACCAAAGGGAAGCAGTTGACAGAAAATTCATTTCTACTTTTAACATGGGAGAAATTCAAAATAAATCATTGGATAGCAATTGCTAAAACACAAACCTCCAACTCATTCATATTAACAGTTTTTGCACGTTCTTGATGAAACTGTCCTTTCCCAATAACTACATGCTCAAGCTTCAATTTGCTGAAAGCTCTTTTCAACATGCGATCCTGTAATATAGACTGTCATATCCATCCTATAACAAGCCACACTAAAGACTGAGTCCGATATGCAATATTGAAGTACCTCTATAGATTGAGCAGTTGAGAGCCGGTAGACATGAACAGGCTTTGTTTGACCAATTCTATGACACCTATCCATGGCCTGTAAATCCATCTGAGGATTCTGGAACTCAAAAAAAATGTGTATTATAAATAAAACAGTAAAGCAAATAGATAAAATACAGAACAATGACTATGTCAAGCAGTACCCAATCACTGTCATAAAGAATGCAAGTATCAGCTGCAGTGAGGTTGATTCCCAATCCACCAGCCCTAGTAGAAAGAAGAAAAACTCTGCAATTGCTATCTGCATAGTTGAAGTCCTGGATCTGTTCATGAGCAGAAGAGATACCAACGATTAGAGATTAAGAGCAATATTTGCAAATAATAACAGGCTTAAAGCTTATCTACAAATACCACGGTAACTACAATAGAAATGGTCAATAATGCTTCCGTTTTACTGGAATAATTGATGCACAAAAAAAGCAAAGAAAGGAAGACAGAAAAAGGCTGTCATTACAAATTTAAGATACCATGATCGCCAGACAAATGTAAAACTCTTTAATTCCTTGTTATCTAGGATATAAGTAAACTTTGAAAATCAGTGCTTTCGTGGTAGTGATATTATGTTCTGAAGCTACTCTTTCTAGCTTCGAAGAAAAGCGCAAACTTCTCTAATTAGATTTTTTTTTTCAAAAAAACTATTTTTGTTAAGAGTTTTAAACATCTTTTCATCAAGAAGAACACTTAGAAAAAGCACAACCAAACAGTTCATTAAAATGACAGAACATACGTATATATTGAAGAAACTGAAGGAATATGCAATATAAAATATTCATAGCCTAAAATAAAATACAATAATCAGAAAAAAAAAATGAAAAAAAAAATCAGAAAAGTGAATTGAATTAACATGTGTTGTGTTATTCCTGCATTGGTACAAACCTGTCGTTTCCTCTCATCCAGCCTCACAGAACCATCAATCCTGCAAACTTCAAAGCCTTTTTCACTAAAATAATAATCCATTATATCTAACACTTTTGTCCATTGACTGAAGACAAGAACCTGATAACAATTAGCAAATGCAGCAGCATGTAAGTAGACTCTTTAGTAACAAGGAAATGGGAAAATGTAGACACAGCTCTGTAAAGCATACTTTGTGATTCCTTTCAAATAAACGATGCACCAATCGATCAAGCAGACGGAATTTTCCACACTGTTCAACTATCTCATTTAAAGGAGGATAGACAGCTGTCCGAACAGATAAACATAGCCTAGGTAAGAATAATAGATCTTGAAATCAGTAAATCCACTCAATTGCACGACACTTACTTGTATCATCATAAGCTGAATCTAGAAGATCAGGATGGTTACACACTTTCCTGAGCTGAATAGCCAAATTACGAATCATACCTCCAGGAACAGGGCGTCCTGCAGTAAAGCAATGTGATACAGATCTATATTATTATAATGAGGGAGTTGAAAGAAAACCTTGTTTTCATAGCATGATAGCAAAAACTGGAAGTAAATTTTACCCCTTGACATCTTTTCTTTTAAATAGTTTCCCAACGTCTTATTAACTAAATGATCCCGCAAATTCTTCTGATGCTCAGTCATGTTTGCATAGATAATAATCTCTTTTTTCTTTGGCAACATCATCTCAACATCAGACTTCATCCTACGCAGAAGAAAGGGTCGAAGAATTGCATGAAGCTTTGCTACTACCTGCAAGTGAATATGTCACGTGTAGCCTTACAGTTCCTATTATCAGAATGGACAAGTAATACAAAAGCAAGTTTAGAGCGCATACCTGGGATCTTCGCTTCTCTTCCAGTTCTTCCTTAGTTGCTTCATTATTGCCCTTTGCTGACAGATTAAACCTACAAGGAATTTAATTATATTTAAATAAAGTAAAACAAATGCATAAATAGTGTTTTATTTGCATCAAACCAAAACCAATATTGCTAAGTGACATAAAATCTATAGATCATATTGAAAAGAGCAACATAATAACAAACACACAAGCAACTGGTTTGAAAAAATAAAAGACTTTAGAAATGTAAAAACAGACTGCATAATTAAATTTGGTAGAAGCGAGCAGAAAAGGGTAGGGGTAGGTAGGACACAACAGATTCAATGGTAAAGGAAACTAAGGTTGAGGAAGCATCCAAATTGAAACAAATTCTTGAACTTCCTAACAATATATCAAACAGGCAAAATTATTGAAGTGTAGAGGAATTGGCCCAAATTGTTTACATTCAATATGCTGAGTCAGAATATAAAAAAAAGGTTTCATTAGCCCAATATAAAACATAAAAAATATAGGGCATTAGATTTTCAACTATCTGCGTTGAGTGTTGGCACATCATCAAACCAGTAAGAAAACAATACTAACCATGACTCAAATTCTTCAAGGGATGCAAAAATATCAGGCAAAATGAAGTTCAATAGAGACCATAGCTCGGCCAGGTTATTCTGAAGAGGAGTTCCAGTGAGAAGAAGCTTGTTTTCAACATTTATGTATTTTAACTCCTTCACTAATTTGCATTGTGAGTTTTTGAGCCTGTGTCCCTTCAAAAGTTCAAAAAATCTAGTTAGACAACGGGAACATACAGACTAATTAAAATATTGCTTACTTAATACATTGGACAAAAATAAAAAACATTTTGCACATTCAAATGAATTTATTTACCTCATCAACAACGAGATATTTCCAATTGTATGGCCTAAAATATTTCTTGGCATCATTTAATGCAATCTCGTAAGAAGTTATGACTATGGGAAATTTCGGACCAATTGTTCTAGTAGGCATATGTTTCCTTCGGATCTCGTCTCTCTCTTTCTTGCTACCATGGTAGATAATGGCAGGAAGTGATGGTGCAAACCTATTCCGTTTATTAAAAATAATGACCATTGGTCAAAAGATAAAAACATGCAGAACAATAATTGTTAAGATGGTAATAATAAGTAGCCAAAATTTTCAATAAATAAATTTCTTATCTACCTAGAAATCTCATTCATCCAGTTTGAGAGGGTTGATAGAGGAGCAATTATCATGTATGGCCCATCCAGACCTTTCGCTTTTAGATGTGAGAGAAATCCAATCGTTTGGATTGTCTTTCCAAGACCCATTTGATCAGCAAGAATCCCATTCAATCCATTTTGCCACAAGGAAATCAACCACTTTACACCCTTCAGTTGATAAGACTTCAATTTTCCCCCGGTCAGTAAAGGCATGAGCTCTTTCTGCTCCTTCTCAACTCTTTCTTCCTCGGTCATTTTCATATCTACAGTCCCCTCACCTTCTTTAGATCTTGTTAGCATGGCAGCAACAGCTCTTTTGGCCCTCCTCTAAAGTAATTACAAACATGAAAACACACTAATGATTAAAATAGCTCAAACTGGATGCAAGCAATGGAAATTAATAGAATATATTAACAAAATAAACCTGCTCATAAAACTTTGCTTATAAAGAAGGGATAGAAATGATCGTGTTTTGTGACTTCAAATCAATTACCAAACACTATCTGATCAACTAAAAATCTAACTAGAGTCAACTTTACAACTCTATGCATAAAACCAGTGATATACAGTGGCATGCCAGTTTACGTGAAAACAATTTAGATGCACCAGAGCACAATGTACTGACAGTATTGCACTGGGAAGCAGCTTTTCTTTTCGACCCACGTCCCCTCTTCGCAGAAGGATTGCTCTCTAGCTCTTCCACTTTCACTTGTTCACCCACAGTCTAGTAAATAATATTCAAAGAATAAGAGCAATGCAACATGAAGAACAAATAAGCATGCATCAAAAGTTGTCACAGAAAAGGAGCATTAAGAGAGAGTGGAATAGTACCGGTGCGATGTCATCCATTTTCTCCAGCAAAAACTCAGAGTATAGTTTGGTCTGAGTCAAAAGCTCATCCAATTTGTTAAACTGTGTGTCGTTGAGGTCAGGTGCCTCCTCACACAGCACCTCATCTTCCTTCATCCTAGCTTTAAGTAACTTCGCTTCCTCCTCTGCCATAGTTTTCGATACAAGAGACGACCCATCGTCTTTCACATCAGCAATTAACTCTTCCTCCAACTTAAATTCGTCCTTCGGGGCACAAACATCCTTTCCATTTGAAAATAAAGGAACAAAAATCAAACACCAATCAAAACCAATTTATACCAAATTAAAAATAACATACACCTCTATTAACAAAAACGACAAAGTTTGAAAACTATTTTGTAACACGAAACGACGACAAACAACGAACTCGATTAAAATAATCGTTCAACTGAAGTTTACATTACATGACGCGAGTCACAGTTAATAAAAAAAAAAAATCCTCTATCATCTAAACAAGAACAAAAGCGGAATAAGTTTTAACACTACATATAGCGCCAAACAGGATTTCATAAAGGAGAGCCGTTCAAAGAAAGCTTACAATACAAAATGCAAGTTATAGTTAATAAAGAATTGATCCAAACAAAGAGTTCATAACAAGAGCACGTTGTGCGCGAGTGCGACTGCGTGAAAGAAACAACGGCCTTCTTAAATGTTCACTCTTCAGGTTAGTGCTTGATACGAGAATGATTTACTTGGAGAAATGAGAGAAAGAGAGAGAGATCACATAACAGACCTCGTCTTCGAGAACCGAAGTTGGAGACTCCACAGCAAGATCCTCGTTATTCACTTTGTCCTTCTTCTCCATTTCAAACCCTAAAAACGTAGAGTACAATCACCGAACAAACACATGAACAATGGAGTAAATAACAGAAACTACGGCGTTAGGGCTGCGATACGATACCTGGCAGAGGAAACGACGAAGAAATGGAAGGAGCAAAACGAGAAATACAAAAACGGAAGAGTTGGGAAGACGAGAAGTTCCGGGAAAACAGTGTGACTGGTGTGTAATGAAGCAACAACCAATTAAAAAGAGAGGAGTTTTTTATAATTTATTTATATTTATTGATGGCGTATGGAATTGGGCGGGAAAATGGAATTGAAATATTGCACCCTGGTTTTGGTGATATTTACTACCAAAACCACCTGTGTGTGGAAACCTATATTGCTAGAATAGACTATGGCCATTTATTGGCCCATGTTGTTGGAAGTGCTGACCAGCGGTGTGTTAGTTCCCAAATTCCGTGAAAAGGGACGACGCGTGCAGTGCTTGGCCACATAGCCTGCACTTCCATTTTCGAACACAATTTTTCAGGAAACTAATTTATGTTCATATTCGTATAATACGCATCTAAAGAGCAAAAAGGAACACTAGAAATAGGAACAAATAGTATTGCTCTCTGAATTTGCTTGTGATCTTTGATAGAAGAATTTGTCGTCTGTCTGCAGGACTTTATACATCAAAGGATAATATAATTTGATGAAAAAATTATAATTAGAGAAAAACAAGTGCATTGATCATTATTTATAGTTTTCATTTGAATGATAAAGAAAATACACGACTTTATACATCAAAGGATAATATAATTTGATGAAAAAATTATAATTAGAGAAAAACAAGTGCATTGATCATTATTTATAGTTTTCATTTGAATGATAAAGAAAATACTACACACGAAAAAAAACAACACACTGTCATCATCTCCATACTTCAACAAGTTTTTTTTTTTTTACAATCTTGACCAATAGAATTTACAAACTTTCATGTTTTCTTAAAAATCTAAGTCTTGAATCTCGATTGTACTGGATTCTTTAATTTAATTGAAGATTACCATTTCAAAGCTTAGAGAATTTTCTGAATGATATAGACGAAAATGAGTTTTTTTTATTTAGAAAAATAAAAAAACTAACAGTACAAAAAATGTTTAAATTTGTCGATAAAAAAAAATTTTATTGTTGAGTTTTTTATTTAAAAAATAAAAAAGGCTATATATATATATATGATATGCATAAATACATATAAAATATTATTATTTAATTATTTAGTATAATTTTTACCTAAAACATGTGATGTATGATCTTTTATATTAATTTGAATCTTATCTAGATTTTTTCATAAATTTATACTAACTTTTTGCTTAATGTATTATGATATCATTATCCGTCTAGCTTCTATCTTGTGTTTATTAAAGCAATCAAATGTTAATCATTTGATTTTGAAAATATTGGGATGTTTTAAAAAAAAAAATAAAGAGAGAAAAAGGTAACAACAAATAGTTTTAATTGTTTGGTTTGAAAAATTGAACACTGCAACTTGTAACTTCCCACATCACACATATGTCATGAAAAATTAGTATCACCACCATCTCGGTAGGAATTTTAGTAGCTAATAAAGTTTACGTTTCATAAGTGATATTTATTGAAAGAAACAAATAGGCAGCATTGACAAAGTAGGTGTTGTTGAAATTGTGGGTCTAAGTCCTATAAATAGTCTCTCTAAATTCTAAATCTATAACTCACTTGTCACTATGATGACCAATAAATTATATGTGAAAATCGAATTTTAATGACAACAAAAACAAAAAAAATTATCTATCTATTTCATGTGTGATATGGATGTTTTAACAGTATCTTGTGTAAGTGTAATACAGTTCATGTATAACCATCTACAACTTTGGTTTAAAGAAGACAGCATAATAAATCAACTGTTCATATAACATCGTTTTATTTAAATCAGTTGAATCCACCATATCTAAACAAATTTTCAATATATACATATGCTAAAAGTGTCATAATCAAATGGTTACAATATCTGAAAATGAAATCCAAAGTTTTAGTTTTAAGTGTATGTCATTATATGAAAACAAAAGAATTTTATTTCTATTATAAACGTTTTATATGGCATTATATGAAACAAAAGAATTTTATTTGATTCTATTATAAATGTTTTATATGTCATTATATGAAATAAAATTCTTTTATTTAATTTTGTTGTAATTGTTTTAGATGTCATGGTATAAAATCAAATGAATGACATTGATTAATTACAGTTGTTTCATATGAAAACAAATGAATCTTATTGATTCTATTATAATTATTTCAGTTATATATTGTGAATATTTTATAATTGTTAAAGAATGTTTTGAAATATTGAAATTTAATGTTTTCGTTACTTTGAACATTTATAATGTCATCATAGCCAACAAGACAAAGATATGCAATAGGACAATATTGCATAATCCAAACTTGATTTTTTGGAACCCAAGGGTCATGTTTAAGAAGTTATATATATGCTCAAAGTTGGAGATAAAAATACAAACAACAAGTGCAAGAAATCTTGTAGCAAATACAAGTATTATAGTCTTATCAAATTTTTGAGTATTTACTGTCTTTTAGGCTGAATGCTAAACCTTATGATTATTCATTTTGTAAATTTATATCCTTGTTATCTTTATTAGTATTATCCCAAAGAGTGTTATAATCATTTATAAGTTTTTATTCTCAGAGAGATTAAAGAACAATATATATAACCTAGGGAAATTTGTTAACTTGGTATAACTTATAAATATTTGTTAACTCGATGTAATAAAGTAATTTAATTAATAAAATCTCTTTAAGTACTTAATTGAGAAAAAAGGATGAACCATTAAGAAATTTATTTTGCTATTTTACTTTATGCTTGTTAGAATATTATATTTTTTTGACCTAAGTGATCAATCAAATGGTCCATTGTTACAATCTACTTTTATCTACTAAAAAAAGTTATTTAAAATTTATTTTCATTGATGTAATTATCACGTTTGAGGATAAAAATGATAGAAAAATGTATTCTTGTTATGATATTAAAGGACAATTCTAAAAACAATTTCATTTACCTAAACCTATTAAGGGAAATGTATTTTATATATATATATATATAAACATAGACTCTCACTCGCTGACGGATAAAAGTGACAAAAGTATTTTATTATTATTATTATTATTATTATTAACTAATAAAACGGAAATGACTTTGAACGGACTTTTTTTTAAATAAATAACAGTGATAAGTTTTTTTTATTTAAGCCATATGATTTCAAATAATGTTTGGTTATGACATAAGAAAATTTCAAGTACTTAGTATTACTCTTTTGAACAAATTCACTCTTACTTTGACATTTTGTGACCACTAGAGAAGTTTTGTTCCAGTTAAGAAGGATCACATGAAGGAATTTTTTTAGGAGGTGGCTATTCCAATAGTAAGCATGTTTAGGAATATGTTTGTACCCTTGTTCACAAGGGTCGTTAAAATGTTGTTAAACCTCACTTTTTGAAGATTTTCAACAAGAATGAATTAAATTCTCCAATTGAAGAAATACAGATATAGCATGTTAATGCTATGCATATACTCAATTTAATTCAGAAAATGTAAGATGCAAAACCGTTTTTCTACTTTTCTACTTTATTTCATCAATTATCACGGTTAAGAGATGTAATTCCAGTTCATTATTTTTGTGTAACGCTCAAAAAAGAGTCATCACCACATTCCATAGACAAACTTCGGTGGACCACACGTGCTCACTTTCATCAAAGGCATAAACCGATAAAACAACAAAGCCAAAATTTTATTTTCATCATTCATAGCCCATGATATGTCAGATGTGCTGTCTAAATGATCAGAGAATACACCCAGTGCTTTGTTTTCGTGGCACACCACTCCTTCCAATTTGTCTTTAATGAACAGTTGTACATGATTTTTCAGCAACCAAAGTGAAATGCTTAACATCAACATTTAGATAATGGAAAATAAGATAAAAAAACACAATCTTTCCGTTGCTTAAATTAAATGGACTAATAGGTGACCGTTTGAATAATGTTATTCTATGTAGTAGTTCTAATAAGACGCGCAGAGATCTTCAAAGCCCATATACTCGTGTTTTTCTATCTTCTCAATTATGTTCTCTATTCCCACTCCACCTGTGATACACATACATAACACAAGAAATAGGCATTAAAATTTAAAAGAAGTGAAATGATGAAACAAAAATCTATGTATTCTGATTAAAATCACAGAAAGTACCTAAACTCAGTGCGCTGATGAAAATGGTCAATGCTAGTATGAAGATGATAATGGATGCTCGGCCAAGAACTACAATTACCCTTCTCACCACATGCTGACCAGTGAAGGCAGCTATGGTTGCAACCAAAGCAAAGTAGGAAGCTGAAGCAAAGAGGTAAATAGATTAATAAACAAATAACTAGCAAGTTTCACAACTTTGGATGTTAATAAAAGAGTGTCACACACAGGCTTTAATTTGTTTCTCTTGCTTTTCCAGAAACTTGTTCTAGTTCTAAATAATTCCAGATTTTTTTGATTGCCACTTACCATACGGTACTGGGAAACGATCCAAATAGTAGTATTGTACTACTGACATGGAGGATGAAAAAACCATAGCAAAAGTTGATGTAGCACTTGCTACCTACAATACAAAGAACAGATCTTTAATCAAAGTTATATTTTTCTTGTGAGATTGTTCTTGGGAAAATTCTTAAGATGGTTAATACACACGAAGGGTGAAGAGGGTACCTGAGGAGGAATTCCCAATTCTAGAAACAACGGTCCCAAAATGAACCCACCTCCTAGACCAAGAAGTCCACCAACCATACCAGCCATTATTCCAGTGGAACAGTAGAGACAAATCTGATGAATCTTCCAATGGGTGATTTCCTTTCCCTTTGATGCAATCACTCTAGTTCCTTTGTACAAGCCTATGGCTTCAAAAAGTGTAACGGAGATCGCAATAGGAACCTTGAATTGGCAAATCAAATATCACTTAGTCTTTGGCGTGTCATGGTATTATTTTGCAGAAAGTTACATATATCAAAAAGCTAGTAGTTGTTTGATGGTTTGATAACTAATTTGATACCGTGTTCCTAAGTATGCATGCTATATATTATAATTTTCTTTTGCCATTAACATTAAGCAATCAGTGTTTATTGTTATCTAGTTTCATGTCACCTCTTGTGCCTTCTAACCCAATTTGTAGGAATTGATACATTTTGATAGCATTTTGATAGCTTAAAGGGTTTATTTGTCTTTATTCAAGGATTCTTATAACCATAAAACCAAATGGTTTTATATTGCAGAAACTCATCTGATAAGAAGTACCCAAATATGTAATAAAAGATATCTTACCTGCAAGAAATTAAGAACCCAGAACTGGATGGAGCAGGGCTTGCTGTATTCCTGCACAGAAATGCACTTAGAAAACACAACTTAGTAAATTTTTAACGGAGAAACTCAGCAGCTGCATGTGTGTGACTAAGGAATCAGAAAATTAGACCGTATGTAATAGTTTGATCACCTTAACAATCTGAACAATGAAAAAAGCCACCCAGACATACACGAGGAGTGCTAGTTCTTTCCAATGTATGTTTTTTAGTAAAGGGGCCTGCATGTGCACATGAAAATTTTGTACAGCGGTAAAAGTTAGATAAATCATGAATCTAACACAGTAGAAACGACTTGAAAAAACCTTGGGATTACCTGCTCAAATAGTGCATCTGTTGGACCACTTGGTATTGGCTTGTAGTCATCTGTAATAAAAGGTTTACAAGTTAAGTTACAACCATTTGAAGATATTTTCTTTTACTTTAAATTTTATATGATAAATCTTATTATTGGAATGTGGATCCTTTTTAATTTGCATATTGTTATTTTCAGTTTTGAAATCATCTTCCACACATAGTTGCTGAAGGGTTCTTCTGAATATATAGTCAGGTCTATAAGTGCTTACCACCGGATTCTGGTTCTGCCTGCAGCAGTTTGGATGCTTCCTGAAAGTCAAGTAGCATAGTATTCATATAATTATGCTGAAGGGGTGAGACACAACTTCAAGATTTCAGGAAGTGCAATAAGGTGAATTTATTTACCTTCTTTGCAATTGTTTCCTTTTTCCATGCGTCTATGCCTTTGTATGTAGCTTTTGTAGATGTGGCTGACACCGATTATTTCCAAATTAGCATTAGCAAGCAAGAAAAATATAAGTAAGGCATTAATAATGTTGTTATATAGTTATTACCTATGAATAAGATAATAAGCAAAACTGTGACCATCCAATCAGCAAACATGACATTACATATCACACCAATGCTTATTCCTAACATCAGCATAGGCTGGAAAATCAAAGCCAGGTCATAGTCTATAAGCGGCATATCCAGTGTTGGGTGTCTGAGCCTCAGATTGTAGTACACGGTGGATATTGATGCACCCATTATCATACCTGAGGTTATGAAATCAAAGCTATGATGTGAAGAATCCAAAAACCTAATCTTGCAATAAACCAAGCTAGATAGTAGAGACTAACACTTAGAAATGGCCGTTGAAGACTTGGGGTCAAAGCCAATGATCAAAGCGAGCATAGGCACAAAAATTCCTCCACCTCCTACCCCTCCAACGCTTCCCAATGCAGCTCCAGAAAATCCAATGATGGATCCTACTATAATTCTCCAACCAAATTTCATGTTCTGCTCTACCACCAGCACAATGCATGCACATTTCAGATTGTAAAAGGACAACATTGTAAGGAAAAAAAAAATTAAACAAAGTACTATGATATATAATGTATGCTACAAAGTTACTCATAATAATGTATCTATGTGTTTGATGAACTCACCGGCCAAACAGGTTCATAGGAAGACTTTCCGTCCTCCCACAAGAAATTTACAATGGCTGCCAGAACTCCTTGTCTCTCTTTCTTACCATCATTTCCTGACTCTTGTTCTTTCAACATTCGATCTGCTAAACTAACATTGCAGATCATAGTAAGGATACATAAGACCAACCATGTTGCTGCAGCAATTGAATAAGTCTTGTGTTTCACAAACGTAGCCATGCATGCAAGGATGATAATCTAGGAATTAGAATGATAAGGGCAATGCTATGCTCCTTAGTTGTTGTTGTTTTTTCTCCCTTTGCTTCTACAACTATAGCTGAGAAAGAAAATTGTGAAAATTGAGTGCATTCTTCAGTACCACCATCTTGTGTTTACATATATATAAATATCTTTGGCTACTTCAGTAAATTTTTTTTTTAATTTCATTAAAGAAATTTTAGTTAAATGAATTTTGAGAGATGTTTAATTTTGGTTTTCACATGTTATTGCTTTCATACCTGTTGCCAAAACTCCATTTGTTGTGTACAGAATCTACAATAGTAGAAGATTCCTATACACTGCCTTTTAATTTTTCTTAAAATTGTATGGTCATTGAAAAGACACAGTTTGTAGTAATTGAGTGTGTTTTGTTATTAACTTATTACCTTTTTATCAAAATTTATATTTTACAACAATTGCAAGGAAGGTTCATATAAAATGACAACACCAATTTAAAGGTACTATAAGAAGAAACTCCAACCAAAAGCAAAATTTTTATCCTTACTGAAATGCATTATGAACATTTTGGGTGGTATTTAGTCGTTTTGGCAGGTACAAATTGTGCTCTTGTTTTACACTGTGATTATTTCATTAGAAATCTGTTAACAGATATTAAAAGATATTACATGTCCTGGAGAAGACTTAGCGAGAATAATTAGATTAGAATTTGTTTTTATTTTTCGACGTTTTATCAATTCTGAAATACTGAAAATTGAAATTAACTCACTCTTTTGTGCTAAAAGAGTGTCACAATGTAAATAATGCCAAAGATTCACCACTTGAAAAACAAATTAAATTAGTACCTTCACCGTACCTAACGTCAATAACAAGCCAATGGTTCCGGAGGAAGCTTCATGATAGAACCACTCACATTAATTGTTTTTTATGCTTTGTATTTCGATTTTGCAACAAATTTTGGAACGATGGAAAAAACTGAAACAAAATAGTTTTCGGATTATTTAAATTGTAATGAATTTCCCTTGGTTTCATTTAATACTTTTTTTAAATATCTATTTCACCTAATAGATATTCATTTCATAAGAGTAACAAAGAGAGTTATCCCTTTAACAAAGGTTGATAAGTACCAAAAATCTTGCTAGTAATCAAGTGTCGTAGTTTTTGAGAGCTCGCAATTTTATTTTAAACTTTTAGTTAATCCACAAAAAATTGTGCTATAGTTTTGTGTAATATAACAACTTCACAAATAGGTACTAAATTAAATAATTTATGTTAGTGTATATTTGAAGTTTAGGTGATATTTCCATTATAATTTTTTTCGTCTTGTTTAGAAGAAAGCTATTTATTGAAAAGAGGGCAAAATGAAAATAGAATACAAAACCTCGTAGTAACAGACCACTCAAAAAGAATAATTAAATATAGTAACGTTAGAAGAGAAACAAACAAACCTACCAGTTTTACGAAGCTTCATGTAACAACAATAACTAAGTCTTTTTTTTGAAAAGAAAACGTTTACGCATTAAAGTGTTTATTCTACATTTGTTCTTTATTTGTTGGGAACGATTAAAGCGACAAGATGTGTTTTTTGGTTTTGTTTTATTATTTAAAAAGAATATAAAAAAAATAAAGATGAAGTACAAATTTTTGTTAGCAAATATGATTGATGCTTCGAAAGTAGAGAATGGTAAGACAGAAAATAGTGATTTTAATGTTAAAATGATTGTATGAAAAAGTTGGAGGATATAATTGAGTAACGAGGAGAAGCATCCCAAGCTACCGTACCAACCCAAGGATGGGTATGGACAAAAATAAGGGTACTGTGTTGGAGAATTTGATTTTTTTAAAAATCTTGACATATTTTAATTTTTTAAAATTAATATTTTCTTTCTTTATCCTTCTAATTCCTTGATGATATTGAAAAAGGGACAATAATAATATTTTTTTTTCTGTGACCAAGAGCCAAAACTTATCTCTTCATGTCATGGAATTCATCTATTTCTTCTTGCTAATTTTATAAACCAATCACACAATTCTTTTAAAATATCTCTCATTCAATCCAACACTCTGTAATTATAATCTCTAGTCTCCTTTTGGTTTTATTTATATTTTCTTATTTAGTTTTGGTCCTTATTTATTGTTATTTTGTTCATTAAATATAATGGCTATAAAGTTAATCAAACCTTGTATTTTTTATAAACCTCCAGAACACAGAAAGGTAATACCTAACGTGGTGACGCTTGTCTTGATTACATTAAATCCTTAATTTAGACCATCGAACAGTCAGTCAGCGCCCACCACTCCTCGGTGATAAAAAAAAATAACTAAGTTGAATTGATATTCAATAAGTGAACTGAATTAAATTTTAAAAAACTGAATTATTTTAAATAAAAACTGAACTAAAGTATTTTACTTGTTCAGTCTTTAATAACTGCTTCATAAAAGTATCGCTGGTGATGTACATTTGCTGCATCAGTAAAATGAGAAAAATGGGTGGATACACGAACATTTTAAACGTTTGGAGCTCTTGCCTTGGATGCATCTGACTCGAAAGATCTAAACATTCAACGGTCAGAGCAATTAAAAGCTTTGTAGAAACTCCTCTATCAAAAACCATTCGCACAATGCCTCAAAATATCTGAACAATTTATGTAGAATTATACGCCATTGGCACAGTAAATATAAAGGTGTGAAAATTTTGCTGTATTATGCAGTACAGTGAAAACAGTTTGATTCGGACTCAATTAACTGAATTTCGAAACAATACAGTTTAGTTTGTCCAAATTGTGTTAGTTCAGTTCAAATAAACTATTATTTTAGTTTCCTTCGATTCTCACGTAATTCAGGGCTATTAAAGCTTTAATGGTCTCTCACAGAATGCCGCAGCTTACATGCTTGAGCCGTTTCATTCCTAACATTCACTTCCCATCGATGAAAAATAAAGTTCAGTTAGCAGTGCAATCATAAGAATTCTCCTTAGAAACTGCAAGAAGCAACATACAAAGTGTATTCATTTCCGTAGCGTTAGATTTCCAAATCCAAATGAAATTAAAGAAGCTAATTGTCAGCTTCAAATACAATCTTTTGAAACCTCAAATAATCATGGAAGTTGTGTCACATAATTGACTGGTGTATTGAAATAAATCAATTATTTGGCATCCAACGTCAGAAAAATCTATAAGTTAACGGACAAATAATGCTGTCAGCTCTGTATTGTAAACATAAGCGCCAATCATTTATCAAGTGACCACAGGAAAATTGTTTCCTAAAAAAATAACCAGAAAATCCTGCGTTTCACTTCCCAAAAATGACAGAAGAAAACAACACAAATCCCAAGATAGAAACCACATGGAAGCCGCACAAATTGTTTCCCAGAAAATCCTATGTTCATTTCATAAAATGTCAGAAGAAAACAACAGAAATCGCAAAACAAATACCAACACTACAGGTCCAAGTCCACGTTCACAAAAAGAAGCAAAAGACACGAAAGATGGAGTATTCAAGTTTTCAAATATGGATAGCAGCGGCTACTGTGTCCTTTTAACGGTGCAATGATCACACAACAATTACCAGGGTGGCGGACCAGGAGTGGACAGCAAGATTCAGAAGTAAACATAACCAAATGATGAATGTTACCAATAAAGTTGAGAAATACGATGCCCAAATTCCTAGTAATCATACTCCCGGGAGTGAGATCTCTCTGAGCGACGATATTCACGGTCTGTACCATGACTTTTCTCCTTTTCATGTGATTCAGATGTTGCACGTCCTACATGGTAGTCATCTTCCATCCTATCATGGTCATGATACTGATTGTAATGATCACCACGGTCATCTCCATGATGGTAGTGGTCATACTGCTCAGGGTCATGATCAGGGTCAGCATGTCGACGTCCATGCTCATACTGGCTATGCCTACCACGATCATCCTCAGGCTCATAGTCACGATTCCTTTCCCCATGTTGGTCCCTCTCATGTTTAGATTCAACACGATCATATTCAGACTCCCTATCACGTGAACGTCGATCAGTGTCCCCAACTTCATAATCTCTATCCCTTTCACGATGACGATCACGGTCTCTATCCCTATCACGATCCCGTGCCCTATCTCGATCACGTCCACGGTCTCTATCTCTTTCCCTGTCTCTGTCCCTAGTCCTGTCTCGGTCTCTGTGGTGTCTATCCTCTCTATAATCACGATCCCTGACCCTTTCATGAGAATGCTCCCGTGATCGCTCTCGTTCTCTATCCCTATCCCTACCTTTTTCACGTGATATTTCCCTGTCCCTAAATGATCTCAGCCCAACAATAATCAAAGTAAGTGACTTGCAAAATATTTAATGAAAGAACATTATTTCAAAGTCCACAATTATATTAACATCAGTGAATGCAGGGAAACAATAGAACATTCCCAAGTATGAAAGAATTATTTGTATGGACAACAATTGATGTTCCTTACCTATCACCATGTCGGTCCTCTCGTGTTCTAGGTTCTTCAGAACGAGACTGCTGTTGCTCCCTGAAAATTGAAGGAGTTCCTCCATGAGTTGTGTATTGGTTAAGCCAAATAAACAGTCAATAAAAGTTTAATTTCTGTCAGCACTCTAGCGCAGGTTATTTGAAAAAGCAAGTGATAAAGTGAATGGCAATTATTAAAAGGACTGAAGATAGACTGATCAACCTCCCAGAATGTCGCTGATTAACTTCTTCTCCCCCAACTCTAGTAGTACCAAGCCCACCACCCAGGCGACGAGGTCTCCAATTTGGAACAGTCCTCCCACGCTCAACATCCACAAGCACCCTTCTACCATCAATTTTCCTACCATCAGCTTGTTTATAAGCAGCTGCAAAATGAACCACAGATGTGAATCTAAAGCCATAGTGAAAAAAAAAATTAATTAATCTCTGTCAACCTTTCATGTCTCTTGTATGCAGAAACTCAATGAAAGCATAACCCCTGGGCTTATTAGTCTCTTTGTCAGCAACTAATCGAACCTATACCATAAGAAAATTGAAAAAAGGCCAGTCAAAACAGAAAATATTGGTCTTCAGCTGCAAAGAAAATGTAATAAACACTCCCTCACTTCATAATTGACATTACAACCAAAAAAAGGACTAATGGTATATTCTTAAATGGCACGGCAGACAGGCACTGTGCCTAATTAGCCGTGCTCACCTTTAAATCACACAGCTCCCATCGAGAGATGAATCACCACCAGCAATAGTTGCAGAAAAACTGATGTATTTGGGGCCAATTAACCAGTTGGTGACTAGTTCCCCTTACCAGGGATATTATTTTTAAAATAAAAAACAACTATAGGTAATATAGAAAATACCATGACATCTTCTCAATTGCTGATTTGTTTTTGATAGATACTCTAGCCTTAGCCAAGAATAAAATTTAGCAACATCAAAAACATACTAGCTAAGAAATTAAACAGAAGAGGAAAAGAATGCAATACTCCCAATGTATTTTACCCAGTGCAGAAAATAACAGAAGTCAGTCTCCTTTTCTTGCTTGAAAACAAAGGCCAAAAGGAACGAGGGGCATCACTGCTCTGCTCAACTAAATGTTCAGTTAACAGCAGATGAACTTGAGTCCAGATTGGTTGAAATTTTATAACAGTTTACCATTTGCAGAATAAGAAGTCCACACCCTTACCATGGATGTATTTTTAGATACTATACCTACTGCTAACATAATTCCTAGATAGACCCATGCACTCAGAAGATCTCTTGATCCGCATAAATTAACAGAGGAACTACGTTGAAACTAATAAAAGAAACCAAAAAATAATCCATTCTATGGAAATTAGTGGTGCCACTAAATACAGTAGTTACCATTGCAAAGTCACTCACCATCATTGATGATATATTTACTTACCATCATTGATGATATATTTAATCAGGAAGATGCGTAATTTGTATCTTAAAATCTTTGAACAGAACAGGATAATAGTTATGCATGATCGATTAGCATCATGACAAGCTATACAGTTCAACGATCAAGTTAGCAATGATAACCAACTGGCTTACTGATTAACAGTACAAAATCACATTTTCTAGATAATCATACCATGAAATTAATAGCTGGTCAACCACAAGACTCATGAATATGAATATTCAATTTTAAACAATATTATGAAAATAGCTTGGATTTTGTTGTTCGAGGTATATATAGATATGCATGTAGAATTATGTAATTGAGAAAGACATTTTGCAGGTTGGTAAAATCATACATAACTTACAAAAACAGAAGATATAACTAAGAAACTATGAATGAGCTCTTACCAAATACCCTTGGGGATATCAAAATACCTACCCGTTTGATTGGACCATATGACTCAAACTCCCTTTTGATTCTGCTTTCAGTGGTCTCGTAACTCTGTTTGAAGATAGCAACAATAAGATGTGTATGCTACTAAAATTGCAAGCCAATACTACATTGGAGAATCCAACTTACAAGTTTAGCCACAAACAATGTCTTGTATGGATCCCCAGATACATTTGGGTCATTATGTGGATCATCTGCAAAGCAGCCAATATAAGAATGGCATCCAGAGAACATAAATCAAGACATTAGCATATTCACAATAATAAGGGACTCATCACATTTCTCAAGCTCTTCAGCAGCCTTTGCAGCTCCCTTTTCCAGTCTTAGCTTGTGTATTCTGGCTCTTTTTTGTGCCTACACCGACAAAATGAATCAAAACCATAACCTAAAATAACTTTTCTGCCATTTAACACCTAGCCAAAAATGATTTTTCAAAAAACTACCACAAAGGACAAGAATTCACCACACATAAAAAATCACGAAGGCAAGGAACATAAAATGATTACTCCACAAAGTAACCATGCATTTAAAACCTAAAGTACACATCATAAGCAATGAATAGATGAATTTATTCAAACCATGCACTATTAACATTCAATTAAATCTGTTCCAGCATTCCACATTAACATTTGTTACAAACTAATCGTCATGGTAAATTTTCACCCCAACAAACTCTAATAACAAATCACAGACACCATTCAGAAGAAGGCTCAACCTTCACACTCCCTCCCTCAATTTCAGAGTAGAAACAAAGCTTCCCAATCAAAATAATAAGCTTCAACAATAATCACACGCTTGCATCAAGTAAATAAAACATAAACACAGAAACCATTTATCAGAAACAAAAATGAACGAAACAGTACAGGAGTTTCGGTTTCGGGAATAGGTGGAGCGTATTCCGGATCCCCAGGCTCGGCGAATTTGCTCACAAATTGTGCCATCCCTTGAAAAGAGTAAGGAAAACATATCAATTAATCTGAACACAGCATAAAATAGAACCAACCAACGCAAACGTTCACAAAACCTGTCAACGGTGGACATTTCCGTTTCTCCGGCGGCGGTTTGTACTCCAAGGGAGGCCTGGGCTCGAAGAGTTTCAGCAGGTTCGCTGTGAGACCAGTCGGATGACTCTGTCCAATCTGAATCTCCGATACATAAAAAAATCACGGGAATTAGACAGGCATAACAAACCCTAGCTACGGTAGCAAATCCAAAATAGGTATTCAGAAAAGAGAAATTGGAAGAGAAGATTGGGGAGGAAGAGACCAGTTTGAGCTGAAGGACGTTGGAACGGTTCTGCGCTTTGGTGCGAGCCTGAACGGCGGCGTTTTGGTTGCGCATGAAGGCATCGTTATTGTTGTTGTTGAAGTCCCCCATGAGATTGCGCAGTTGAGAGAGTGTGGTGTGATGTGAGGGTACAAAAAAACCAAATTAGGGAGAAGAATGCACTTAATATAAGAAGAAGATCCGATCCAAGTTCTGCCCCGCCCCGTTGGATGAAAGATCGAACGGTACCGGGATCTTGCTACTTTCTCACTGCCTCCGCCCTTGGTTATTTGTATCCAGTTCCAGGTATGGTAGGGTTTTTATGTTTAATTTTATATATTTTTTAATTAAATCAATACATAAATGTATTCTCAGATTTTATCTATACCGATAATACACCCTCCCTTACTTCCACCAAAGTTAAAGGTTATTGCACAACAAGGATAATGACTATTTCACCTATTAAAATAGTTTTTTTTAATAGTTACTTTAACTAAAAAGATATAAATTTAGGAGATAGTACAGAGAAAAAAATTTATGTTTTATTGGAAGGAAGAAACTTCAATCATTTTGATTTTTTTTTTACATGGTTAAAACTACAATTAGTTTGGAACAGAGGAATTATATTTTAAGAAGCCTTTGTAATTATACTTATAATATCGCAATGTTAATTTCTAGTCTAATAGATAAGCTATAATATGATAGACTAAAATAATTATTTATTAAAATGTGGAGTAGATAAATAATTTCAAACATATAAATTATATTTTAATTTTATAGGAAATTATCTATGGTGAAGATTATATTGAACATGACATATGATTCATTGTAGATTAAATTTTTTTACTAATTATAAGGGGTGGTATTTGTATTTTTTTTTTATTTTTTAAGCATAAACATTTTTATAAAACATGAATTGAAATTATACCTCTTCATCATCTCTTATATTTTTTTTTTTAGAAACAAGTCCTCCTCTAAATCTGTTTTGAATTATTTTGACATTCTCTAATTTAATTCACTACATCTCTCATTTCAAATTTATGTTATTAATTTTTCTTTCTATATAGTCTTGTTACAGAAACAACACATCATTTTGTACATTTTGTTTATTATAGAATAACTTAAATAAATTTCCTATAAATCGTCTATCACGCATATGAAATTATACAAAAATTTGCAAAAGAACTAGCTAAAAGGTAATCAAAGGAAGAAAAAAAAATTAAATACCGTGATTCAATTAAATTGTTAACAAGCTTTGATTTATATTAATGTTAGAATCCTAAACCTTAAAAGATGCAAAGTTTCTCTATTTGTGAACCTTCACTCAAATAACAATTTTTTATTATACAGTTGGATATATAACTCTTAGTTAAATAAATTTGTTAATATAAAGTCATATATTTATATGACACGACTACTGTGATTAATTTATATAAAGCATACTTAAACTAGATGATAAGACATGTGAATATGTGAATTTTTTCCCACTATTGAACTTAAAACGTCACTTAAATATAAGGTAAAGAAGAAATTAACGTTAGAAGTAGAATAAAGGGTCTAATATCATAAACATTTTGGATGATAAGTTTATTAATAAAAACAGACACTAAACAAGACAAACTCACTTGAATCACTACACGGTCTTAAACTATTGAACTATTTCAAACATCAAATGATCTAAGAATCTCAATAAAATTTTAGTAAACTAATCCTCACATCATATCTAAAATAAATGTATCATCAATCACCACATTAACACTTTTCTCATAAATTTTGGTAAAAACTTTATTTGGATCAATATATTTGTCTCTGTCTCTTCTTTTCCATATTTGTAATGTATATATAAACAATAATATTAGATATAATGGTTGTTTGAGACTTAAAGGAATGAATCATTAATAAAAGTTAGCTCTTAATACTATAATCGAGCATCAAAGGAAGTATTAAAGATGCTGGTTTTTTTTTTTTTTTTTTAAAAAAAAAAAATAAAAATATAATCTTTTATTT
>Ga0209489_100062_pt1 | contig 145478 bp, 156 predicted proteins | sample SiratrowhiteBW_FD_187527 | JGI IMG/M metagenome (GOLD analysis project Ga0209489, IMG submission 187527) | Root nodule microbial communities of legume samples collected from California, USA - Siratro white BW (SPAdes) (version 2) | ecosystem: Host-associated > Plants > Roots > Nodule | place...
TGCTGTTCGGCTAACGGTTCCCATCACCAGGGTCCGTAGAGGACTCTCACCTCCAAGTCATCGATCGGACACCACTCCAATCAAATCGCGCCAGTCACGGCGCTCCGCGCCATGCCTGGCGCACAAGAAAAAGGGCGCGGTTCAGCCGCCCCCTTTTCTTGTTTCAGATGCAGATCCGAATGCAATCATGGGCTTGCTGCTTCTTCGGGCCAGCCCTGCCATCCCGGCCTGGATGTGCGATTGGCGAGGCGAAGCCGTCTCATGCGAGCAGTACAGGACCGCACGCCGCATTTTTCATTGAGAATGTAGTAACTGGCCGCGTTGAATCCGTCAGACGCGGCCTCGCAAGTCGAATATTCTGAGCGCCGCTGAATAGCGGCCCTCAGCATCGTCTCAGTCATAATGGCAGACGTAGATCTTCCGCACGGTCTCGATCGTGCGCCAGACCCCGACGAAGCCAGGTTTCATCACGAAGCTGTCGCCGGCGCGGTACCTCCTGGTCTCGCCACCCTTTTCCTCGATTTCGATCAGGCCCGAGAGGATGTGGCAGAACTCGAAAGTGGTACCCTTGATGGAGTGGGTCTCGCCGGGCGTTGCCTCCCAGACGCCGGTCAGCACCTTCTCGCCCTTCGAGGCATCCTGCGCCCAGGTCTTGAAGGATGGATTGCCAGAAATGAGCCGTTCCGGAGCAGGCAAGGCGTGCTTCGGTGCGAAATCCGGATTGGTGTCGATGGTGACCAGAAGCGACATGGTGTTCTTCCTGTTAGTAGCCGCGTGTCCGATCGACGAGGCCGATCGGGTTTTGTCCAGCGCGGTGGCGCCGGATGTTCTCTATGACCGATTGTGCTGCCGTATGCGGTTGCGTCACGGACGCGATATGCGGCGTGATGATCACCTTCGGATGGGACCAGAGTGGATGGCTCTCCGGTAGTGGCTCGGGATCGGTGACGTCGAGCATGGCCGCTGCAAGATGGCCGCTGTCCAGCGACTCGATGAGTGCGCCCTGGTCAAGCTGCGGGCCACGGCCGACGTGCAGCAGCCTTGCTCCCGTCGACAACAGCGAGAAAAGCCTCGCATTCAGGATGCCGCTCGTTTCCTTTGTCAGGGGCAGAAGACAGACGAGGATGTCCGTTGCTTTCAGAAAGCTGCCAAGCTGATCGTCGCCGTGAAAGCAGGTGATACCCTCGACCGTCCTTTTGCTGCGGCTCCAGGCGGCAAGCGGAAATCGAAATGGCTTCAGGCGATCGATCGCAGCTTGCGCCAGCATCCCAAGCCCGAGGAAGCCCACGCGCCGATCGGTCGACTGAACACTTGCAAGAGCTTGCCAAAGGCCCCTTCCCTGCTGCTCCCGATAGGCCAGCATCTCCCGATGGAGAGTCAGCACCCCAAGCACCACGTACTCCTGCATCATGCGTATGATGCCGTCCTCGACCATGCGCACGAGCTTCACGCGCTCGGGTATCGTCTCAGGCTTGAATTGATCGACCCCCGCACCGATGGAAAAGAGCACTTCCAGATTTCGAAACCGCGCGACATCATTGGGTACGTTCCAGGTCAGCAGGTAGCGTACCTTTTCCGGATCGACGCATTCACCGGAATGATGGAATTCGAGATCAGGGAGTTCGCGCGCAAAGGCCTGCCGGAAAATTGCCCCCCGAGCAGCATCGGAATTGAAAAGGAACGCCATCGACGGGGTCCTCTCAGGTCCTCACCTGGGATGCTGGGCATTGAGACCGGCCCGGCCGGCCACTGAGGGCTGGAAAGGCGGCGATATTCACTGGGGCTCACCCTGCCTGCTGTTGCCGGATATCGATAGGCCGCAATCAGGAGCTTTCCCTGCTGAATCGAGTTGCGCTTGCGGTGGAACATTCCGAATACCGCCTGCCAAACAGGCGAAACCTGCTGGCCTTCCGCGTTATGCTGCTACAAAACAGGGCTTGTGCGGCACGAAGCAGAAGGCCGGCGAGGCCCCCAAGGTTTGGGGGCCGCAAAGAAACGGATGAGCTGAATGGGACGAACGGTCCGCGTGAAGTCCTTTGAACTGGTGGCCAAGGACATCAACGACGTTGATGTGAAGCTGCTCCACGCGCTTTCGATCGGTGTCGGCTGGCCGCACCGCCCGAAGGATTGGGATTTCCTGCGCCGCGCCGGCCACGGCATCGTGGCCGTGGATGGCATAGGGCGCGTCTTCGGCAGCGCGATGTGGTTCCCTTATGGCCACGAATTCGCGACGATTGGCCTGGTGATCACATCACCCCGAACCCAGGCACAAGGTACTGGCCGCTGGCTCATGGAGCAGGTTTTCGAGCGGTGTGGCGATCGGAATTTGACCCTCAACTCAACCCATGCCGCCTATCATCTGTATCTGTCGCTGGGGTTTACGAAGGAAGCCACCGTGTATCAGTGGCAAGGAGAGGCCGTCTCACCACCTCCGCCGGTGCCGGCTCTGACCGGTGAATTGAGCTCGCTGTCCACTGCGAACATCGGAGAGATCGCGGCACTGGATGAACGCGCGTTCGGAGCTAACCGGCAGAAGCTGCTCGCATTGCTTTCTGAAGGTGCCGCAATCTCCGTCTTGCGCCGCGGCGGGGAGGCCGTCGGTTTTTCCATGAAGCGCGAATTCGGGCGCGGTCATGTGATCGGCCCGATCGTCGCCAGCAATGATTGTGACGCGATCCATCTCACGGCCGTGCATCTCAGAGATCTCGCGGGGCAATTCGTCCGCGTCGATACGCGGGAGCAGACGGGTCCGTTTGCGGACTTCCTTCAGCAGAGCCGCCTCGGGATAAACGACACCGTCTCGACCATGTCGAAAGGAAAGCGATTTCTGAACCGGAAGGAAAACGAGCCGTGGGTGTACGGGCTAGCCGGTCACGCGTTGAGCTGAGGCCATGAAGCGAAGCTCCGTGGGGGAATGGTGTCAACGGTGCCGATCGCGACCCTGCAGATAATGGGCCATGGCTACGGCGGCTAGCAGAGGGGACGAGCCGCTCGCGACGCCCCAGAGAGACGGACCCGAGCACACGAAATCGTAGATTGGCGCAGATAACCTTGAACAAAATTCATGCCTGGTTTGGCGGGACAGTCGCGAGCATCACTCTCAGGCAGGCTTGGGAGCTCACGTCCGAGGTTCTGTCCGGCAACACGTCGACGCGCCGGGTGTTCGAAAAGTCCGACTTCAGAATTGCGCGAAGTGATGATCCGAAGACGGTGCGGCTGGTTCTCGATCTCGGCTCCGCACATCCCGCGTGAGCCTCATCTCAACGCGATCGTGAACTGACTGAGATTGGCGGCGGCCCGGAACGGAATGATCGGAAGCCTTGACGCAGATCAAAGGAGGATCGTCGCCGGGTCCCATCATCCGTGCACCGCCCTTGCGCCAACGTGGGGCGACCGGGAGTTCAATCATGAAGGCCGTTTCCGTCGAAGAAGCCGTTGCGATGATCCCGGCGGGCGCCAGCGTGATGGTTGGCGGCTTCATGGGCGTCGGCACTCCGGAGCGGCTGCTCGATGAAGTCGTGCGCCAGAACAAGACAGACCTGAGGCTGATTTCGAACGACGCAGCGACACCTGGCAAGGGCGTCGGCAAGCTGTTCGACAAGACGCTGGTCTCGAAGCTGACGGCAACCCATATCGGCCTCAATCCGAAAGCCCAGCAGCAGATGCTGGCGAACCAGATCGCCGTCGACCTGGTGCCGCAAGGCACCTTCGTCGAGCGCATCCGCGCCGGCGGGTGCGGTCTCGGCGGCGTCCTGACGCCGACGGGGGTCGGGACGCTCGTCGCCGAAGGCAAGCGTCAGATCGAAGTCGACGGCCGGCCATTCCTGCTGGAAACGGCGCCGCGCGCCCAGTTCGCCCTCGTCCATGCCTTCCTCGCCGACTACCTCGGCAACCTCGCTTACGCCCTCACTTCGCGCAATTTCAATCCGGTCATGGCAATGGCGGCGGACACCGTCATTGTGACGGCGGAGCATATCGTGCCGGTCGGCGTGATCGCACCGGATCATGTCGTCACGCCCGCGCCGCTCGTCGACTATCTCATTACCAACGGGTGAGCCATGGATCCGCAGATCGTCATCGCCCGGCGCGTTGCCCAGGAATTGAAGAGCGGCAACCTCGTCAACCTTGGCATCGGCATTCCGACGCTGGTGGCCAACTACGTCCCATCCGAGCTCAAGGTCTTCTTCCAGTCGGAGAACGGCCTGATCGGCACCGGCCCGATTCCCGAGCAGGGCATGGCGCATCCGACGCTCACCGATGCCGGTGGCCGCCCGATCAGCGCGCTGCCGGGCGCCTCGACTTTCGACAGCGCGATGTCGTTCGGCCTGATCCGCGGCGGTCATGTCGACGTCACCGTGCTCGGCGGCCTCCAGGTCGACGCGCAAGGTCATCTCGCCAACTGGATGATTCCCGGCAAGATGGTGCCGGGCATGGGTGGCGCGATGGATCTCGTCAGCGGCGCCAAACGGGTCATCGTCGCCATGCAGCACGCGGCCAAGGGCAAGTCGAAGATCGTGGCCAAATGCTCGCTGCCGCTGACCTCGGCGCGTCCCGTCAATCTGGTCGTCACCGACCTGGCCGTGATCGGCTTCCCCGAGGGCAAGGCGACGCTGCTGGAGACCGCGCCCGGCGTCAGCGTCGGCGAGGTCCTGGCGCTGACGGAGGCCGAGCTCGCCATACCCGACAATGTTCCGGAGATGAGGCTCTGAGCCCATGCGGATATTCAGCGACTTCGACGAGATCAAATCAGCCGTCGGCTCCGAGATCGGCGCCAGCGACTGGATCGAGATCACGCAGGAGCGCATCAATCAGTTCGCCGAGGCGACCTGCGACGAGCAATGGATCCATGTCGACCAGGAGCGCGCGAGCAAGGAGATGCCCGGCGGCAAGACCATCGCTCACGGGCTGCTCTCGCTTGCCCTGGCGCCCCTGTTCATCCGCTCGGTCATCGGCCTGAAGGGGCTGCGCAATACGCTCAATTACGGCGCGGACCGGATCCGATATCTGGCGCCGGTGCCGGCGGGCTCGAAGCTGCGCGGCCGGGTCACGATTGCGGAAGCAGAGGACGTGCCGCCGGACGGGCTGCGCGTCAACTACCACCTCGTGATCGAGATCGAGGGCGACAAGAAGCCGGCCTGCGTCGCCGAATTGATCGCGCTGCACTATCGCTGAATCAAAGGGTCGAAAAACAACCCCATGCACAGTAGCCATGGGGCTGAATTGACTGAGCTTTCTTGTTCACTCCGGATTCGCTCCGAAGCCGTTGCGCCGTCGGGCAAAACACTGGCAATATGTCACCATCGGCCCATGGGTCGCCGGACCGCTCAGCGTGGCGGCGCGCCGATCAATCGATGACGTGACGGCCGCCGTCGACATCGAGGACACCGCCGGTCATCAGCCTGGCGCCGTTGACGGTGACGCGGCAAGTCCTCCGAACCAGGCGCCAAAATAGCCCGCATAAAGCGCCGGCGATTCGAGGTTCATCGAATGCCCAATGCCAGGCACGATGACCAGCCGGCAATCCGGCATCGCTTCGGCCATGGCACGGAGATCGGCCGGGGCGATCCAGCCGTCCCGCTCGCCCCACAACACGAGGTGCGGATGCCGGATCTCCGGCATGCGCCGCTCCAGCTCGCCGCTCTCCCTCTCGTGTGTCAAGTTGACCGGCGTTCCGATCCAGATCCCCTCGGAGACGACGAAGGTCTGCTCGATGATCCGATCGAACAGCGCCTGGATCTCGCCGAGCCCCTCGCGAAAGCGCGGCACCATGTTCGGCGCAAGGCTCTCCGGGACGAACAACGAAGAGGCGGCGGTCGCCATGACGGACCGCGTCAGCTCCTTGCTCGCCATCATCGCCCTGAACAGCCCAATCTGATCGGCATTGAAGGCCATGCCGAGCGGCGTCACCGGGTCCAGCGCGAACACACGGCCAAACCGCCGCGGTTGCATCAACAGCATCCGCGCAGCAATGATGCCGCCGGTCGAATGGGTCGCAAGATGGCAGTATCGGATGCCCAGCGCATCGAGCGCCACCAGCATGTCCTGCGCATGCTGCTGCATGGAGTAGTTGGAGTAGTTGGTCGCCGGCTTCGGCCGGTCGCTGTCGCCGCAGCCGCGCCAGTCAATGGCAATGACGCGGAGTCCACTTGGAAACATCGGTGCGGCGAGCTCGATCCAGTCCTTGCTGGCGAGATTGCCGTGGATGAAGACGACGGTCACGTCGCCTTGTCCCCACTCCCGCCAGCCAAGCTGGACTTCGCCCGCCTGCACCCTTGGCATCAGCGCGTCCTATTTGTTGAGACCCGCCGTCGGCGCTGCGCCAGGCGGCGTGGGCGCCACCGGCAGTGCCGACGCCACGGCACCCCTGATCATCCGGTCGGTGCCGAGCGGCGAGGACGTGTCGATGGTTCCCTTGGTCACGAAGTCGACCACGTCGGCGGAAAACTCGACCGGGTTATCCGTGTGGATGAAATGGCCGGTCTCCGGATAGATCTTGAGCATCGGCCGGTTCCCGGCGTTGGTCATCCGCGTTATGAAAGGCGTGATGACATCGCGCCCGAGGTCGGTGAGTCCGTTGAAACGCGGGCGTCGGGATGAACGGCTCCTTGTCGCCGAACGCGAGGAAGATCGGCGCCCTGATCTGGGTGATGCGCTCATAGAGATTCTTCGGATCGTCCTGCTGAAGCTCCGCGCCGATGGTGTAGATGTCGAAGATAAAGAAGTTGCACCACTGCTCCAGCTCTATCGGGTTGCCTCTGATGAGGCCGACGCGCTGCTCGGTGTGGAAGCGGGCATACTCGCTGTCACTGAAGAAGTAGCCGCTCTTGGCCGCAGACACGGCGCCGGTGTTCGGATCACGCTTCTTGAAGTAGAAGAAATCGCGAACGCTCTGCTCGTCGCGCGCCTTCTCCGCCGCGAGAATGCCGGTCTGGTCCCACATCGACTTCCACTTGTCGAAATCGCGACCCTGACCGTCCGCAAACAGCGGCGCCTTCTTGTCCTTGGCGATCGTGATCTCGCGCGGGTATTCCTCGAGGCCGGACGGGGCCTCGAGTGCGAGCGCCTGCACCGCATCCGGCCAGGTCAGCGCATAGCCCACCACGAACTGACCGCCGAGCGAGTGGCCGAGATAGTAGGCCTTCTTCACGCCAAGCTGGTTGACGACGAGGTCATAGATCACCTCGACCGAATTGAACGCGCAATTTTATCGCGAGACGGAGATCGTCTCGCTGCTGCTGCGCGCCACATCCTGGGTGCTGGATCTATCGCTGGGTTACATGGTCGCATCCTGGGAGACCGCCTGGCTGCCTGCGCCGGTCGACGGGATCGCAGACTCTCGCCTTGCCGAAGCGGTGCACCTCGCAACGCTTGCCCACGCCGTGCATGCCGGCATCCGGCCTGCTGCGCTGCTACCGCTCGAGACCAATGCGCAGGATCCTTTTGTCATGGCGCTGCGCCGGATCGAATTCGAGAGCGGCCGACTGTTGCAGGCCCAGATTCTGTTTCTCAAGGGCACAGATCTTGCGCAGCATCGCGATGCGGTAAGTGCGGCGCTCGAGCAGCGTCACGCCGGCGTCCGCAAGCTCTGGCGCGAATTGCTCGAGAGCATCGGCATCAGCGCACCAGCGGCGTGACAACGCGCGATTGCGCGATCAATCGATGATGTGGTAGCCGCCGTCGATATAGAGCACGCCGCCGGTGATCAGCTTGGCGCCGTCGAGCGCGAGGAAGGCGGTGGCGTTCCCGACATCGTCGATGCTCACGAGGCTGCGCGAAGGCGCCTTGGACTGCGCCTTGTCCATCAGTTCGTCGAACTCCGGAATGCCTGAAGCCGCGCGGGTTGCAAGCGGTCCCGGCGAGATCGCGTGCACGCGGATCCCCTTCGGACCCAGTTCGGCGGCAGCGTAGCGAACCGAGGCTTCGAGCGCGGCCTTGGCGACACCCATGATGTTGTAGTTCTCCACCACCATCTGACTGCCGTAATAGGTCATCGTGAACAGCGCGCCCCCGTTCTTCATCAGCGGCTCGGCGAGATGCGCCATGCGCAGGAACGACCAGCAGGAGACGTCCATGGTCTTGAGGAAGCCGTCACGGCCGACATCGACGACCCGGCCGTGCAACGCCTCCTTGGGCGAGAACGCAATGGAATGAAGCAGGAAATCGAGCTGGCCCCACTCCGACTTGATGCGCTCGAACACCGCTTCGGTCTGGCCTTCGACCATGACGTCGAGCGGCATGAATATCGGTGCTTCCAGCGCCTGCGCCAGCGGCTCGACGTGCTTCTTGGCGCGGTCGTTCAGATAGGTGACGGCGAGATCGGCGCCGAGCGCCCGGAATGCCCTGGCGCAGCCCCAGGCGATCGACTGGTCGTTGGCGATGCCGACAACGAGCCCCTTCTTCCCCTTCAGGGCGACCTTGCTGTCCGGAAATGCTGGGATCATGACACCCTCTCATGTCTGGAGTTTGGCGAGTGGCCGTTCATCAGAAGCGCCAGCGTATGCTGCGCGATCATCAGCTCCTCGTCGGTCGGCACGACGTAGACGGGGATACGACTGGTCGCCGCCGAGATCAGCCGCGCATGGCGCGCATTCTCGGCCGTATCGAGCATCACGCCGAGCCAGCCGAGCTGCTCCGCCACGCGGCCACGGATACTGCTCGAATTCTCGCCGATACCGGCGGTGAAAACAAAGGCGTCGAGACCCTGGAGTGCCGCGGCGAGCATGCCGGCATTGAGGCCGATGCGATAGACGAAATAGTCCAGCGCCAGCTTGGCTTGCGGGTCGGTGCTTGCCTCCAGCTCGCGCATGTCGTTGCTAACGCCGGAGAGTCCTTTCAAGCCGCAGTCGCGATAGAGCAAATCCTGCACCTTGGAAGCCGTCATCCCCTTCTCGGAGATCAGGTACAGCACGACGCCGGGATCGAGCTGGCCTGGACGCGTGCCCATCGGCAGTCCGTCGAGCGCGGTGAATCCCATGGTGCTCTCGACACTCAGTCCGTCCTTCATGGCGCACATCGAGGCGCCGCTGCCGAGATGGGCGACGATCACCCGGCGTTTGGCGATATCCGGAGCGATCTGCGGCAGGGTCCTGGAGATGTACTCATAGGACAGGCCGTGAAAGCCGTAGCGCCGCACACCTTCGGCGTGGAGCTGGTGGGGGATAGCGTAATGATCGGCCAGCGAACCGTGCGTGCGGTGAAACGCGGTGTCGAAGCACGCGACCTGCGGCACCGCGGGGAAATTGGTCAGGATCGAGCGGATCGGCGCGAGATTGTGCGGCTGATGCAGCGGGGCCAGCGCGATGAAGCGCTCCAGCCGCGCCACCACGCCATGATCGACCAGGACCGGTCGTTCATAGTCCGGCCCGCCATGGACGACGCGATGCCCGACCGCCATCGGATGGATGCGCACCTCGTTCCGCAGCCATTCGCCCGCAACGTTCATTGCTGCTGGAACGTCCGGGATCGTATCGATCGGATAGGCTCGGTCTGCAATGGGGTCGTTGCCCGCCCTGCTCGCCCGCAAGCGCGGCCGGCTGCCGATGCCGTCCACCTGCCCCTTGATCAGGCGGCGCAGCATGCCCTCACCCTCGACCGCAAAGACCTGGAACTTGACGCTCGACGAGCCGGCGTTGACGACAAGGATGCTGTCCATGGCGGTCACGCCGAAACTGCCGGCGCCTTCTGGCGCCGGGCATGAGCATAGAGCGCAGCGACGGCGCAGGACGCCATCCGCGCCCGCGGAGTGTCGGCGCGCGAGGTCAAGACAACAGGCACGCGCGCGCCGAGCACGATGCCAGCGCCGTCGGCCTTGGCGAAATAAGAAAGATTCTTGGCGAGCATGTTGCCCGCCTCGAGGTCCGGCACGACCAGTATCTGAGCGCGGCCGGCGACCTCGGACTTGATGCCCTTGATCCGCGCCGATTCGAGGTCGATCGCGTTGTCGAACGCCAGCGGCCCGTCGAGCACGCCCCCGGTGATCTGGCCGCGATCCGCCATCTTGCAGAGCGCCGCGGCCTCGATCGTGGACGGAATTTTCGACGTGACCGTTTCAACTGCGGAAAGGATGGCCACCCGCGGCGACTTGCCGAAGCCCGCCTGATTGTAGAGGTCGATCGCGTTCTGAATGATGTCCCGCTTGGCGTCCAGATCGGGGAAGATGTTGATGGCGGCGTCAGTGACGAAGATCGTCTCGGCGTAGGCCGGCACATCCATGACGAAAACGTGGCTGATGCGCCGATCGGTCCGCAATCCCCCGACCTTGGCCGTGACAGCTCGCATCAGCTCGTCGGTGTGAAGGCTGCCCTTCATGAGCAATTCGCCGCGCGCGGCATGGATCAATTCGACGCCCTTCGCGGCGGCATCGTCACTGTGTGCGGCATCCACGATCTCATAACCCGAGATGTCCAGGCCGAACCTGGCAGCCGTATCCCTGATCTTGCGCTCCGATCCGACCAGGAGCGGCCGGATGATGCCCGCAGACGCGCTGTCGACGGCACCTCGCAAGGATGTCTCATCGCAGGGATGCACCACGACAGTCGGCGTCGGCGGGATTGCCTTGGCCGCGGCGATCAGGCGATCATACTTGCTGGGAGACTGCGTTGCCGTCGCATCTGCTGACATGATGTCGCTCCCGATCCTTACAACTCGCGTTACGACGCCTTCGCCTTGGGATCGAAAGGAGCGACGTTCGACGCCCTTTCGGAACCTTCCGCAGTGTCGAGGCCAAACAGGCCGGCGATCTGCCGCAGCCGGTTTGCGCGCTCGCCCGTGACATCCGCACTGGCCGAAAGCACCTGCTCGATCGCTTCAAATGCTGCACGACGAACGTGCATGTCTTCAGGCAGCAATTTCGGTATTGCGGCGAGCGCCCATTCTCGATCGAGCAACAGCATAAAGAACTGCTCGCGTACCAGCATCTTGAACTCGGCAAGAGACATGCGTGCGCCGCCATGATCCCGGCGGATCTGGCGCAGAGCCTCGATGCTGCGTTCGTCCACCATTCCCCGTGCCGACCCGACATAGAGCAAAGCGCGCAGCGCCGCTTCACGGAGGCCGCCCTCACCGATCCGCGACTTCAGATCGGCAATGCGCTTCTCGAGCATGGTGCGATGCTCGGCGGACATCTCACGCCGACGCGACGGCGTGGACGTCGGATCGATCCCGACGGCCGCCTGGAGCGTCGGGGACCCGTAGACGCTGAGGAACATCGCTTCGCTGAGCGCTTCCTGTGAATCGCGCCAGCTGTCGAGGGCGTGAACGACCTGCTTCGAGATCTGCTCCTGAAACGCCAGGAACGGATTGTCCGCAGCGACCGGCTTGCGCTCCTCGGCGGCCTTCTCGGCCAATAATTTTACCGTCGCCATGTAAGGATTCTGGCTGCTGAACAGCTCGTATTGCAGCCGTAGCGGATGCATGTTGTGAGCCCATTCCGCCATCTGCGGCGTCACCATGCGCTTGAGCCATGGCTGGACGAATTTCTGGTAGGCCGCCAGGTTGATTTCCGAGATCCGCTTGGCCGTGGCAAAGCGGCGCTCGTCTTCGGGCGAATTGCCGCCCATGGCGCGGATGTCGTCGAGCGTCCGCGCTTCGCAGCGCATCACCCACTGGCCGACGACCAGATCCGAACTTGCGGTTTCCTCACCCTTCGCCTCGAATGTTGCTTCATAGAGGCCGGGCGGCAGAACGTCGATGAGGTCGATGTTGCTTGAAAATTCCGCGTGCTCCTTCTTGGCGACGCCGCCGGAGACGAAGATGCCGAGATGGCCGATACTCTTGTGCACGGTGTAGACGATGGTCTGGCCATAGGCCCTGATCTCATCGACATCGGCATAGCAATCGAGGATCCAGTGCAGCGCCTGCTGCGGCGGCGTGATGTTGTCGCCCTCGGAGCAGAACACCACGATCGGGGATCTGATGTTGCGGAGATCAACCCTCCGGCCATCGGACATTTCGATGTTGCCGGCGGCGAGATTGTTGCCGACGAACAGCTCATCGACGATGAACTGAATCTCCTCGGCGTTCAGGTTGACGTGGCCGCCCCACCAACGCTCGAATTCAAGGTACCGCTCTGCCTCGGTGTCGACCTTGGAATAGACGTTGTACTGCTTGGTCCAGAGCGTATTCGACGGGTTCTGGTTCTCGAAGTTCTGCACCAGCCATGCACCATCGAACTTACCGGCGCCGAGATCAGAGGTCAGGGCCGTTAGCCAGCTTCCGCCCAAGAGCCCGCCCGAGTAGCGCATCGGATATTTTCCGTGCACGCCGGCCCAATAAGCCAGCGGCGCGCCGGCGATGATCAGCGGGCCGAACAGTTCGGGACGCAGCGAGGCCAGGATCATGACGGCCCATCCGGCCTGGCAATTGCCGATCACGCAGGGCTTGCCGTCGGCATCTGGGTGAAGGCTCATGACCTTTTCGATAAAGATGGCTTCGGCACGCGCGATGCGCTCGATGGTCTGACCGGGCATCGGATCAGGCAGGAATCCGATGAAGTAGCAGGGATGACCTGCCTTCATCGCCACCCCGATCTCGCTATCCGCCTTGAAGCCGCCGATGCCGGGACCGTGGCCCGCACGCGGATCGACCACGACGAACGGCCGCCGCTCCATGTCGATCTCGACGTTGTCAGGCGGAACGATGCGCACCAGCGCGTAATTGACAGGTTCGGCGAGCTGGCGCCCATCCATGATCAATTCGGCCGCGTATTGCAGAACATGCGGGGCGGTTTTCGAGACATGCTCCCTGTACTGATCCCCGCGCCGGCGCATGATATCCAGGAATAGGACACTGCGCTGTCCCGCATCGACCAGGTATTCGACTGCCGAGGCGATCAGCCCCGACATGGGACCGCCCGGAAATTGTACCTTGTCCATGGACATGTCCTCGACCTCTCTGTCGCTTTCGCCAATTGACGGCGCTGGGCGAGGACGAACGTTGATCTAGGTCAAGATGATCTGCTCGCTTGGGAGGCGTTTATCCTGCATTATAAGGCGTGAGACGCGTCTGGTTTGAGCCGACGGCTTCGGACGAATGACATCGGCATGTCACAAGTAGCAACTTACAGCGTGAAAACCGTCCTGAAGGACGGCACTTCGATCCAGATCCGCGCGCTTCGCGGCAGCGACGAGGCGGATATGCTCGCTGCCATCGCGCGTACCGGGCCGCAGTCGCTGCAGAGCCGATTCTTCATTTTGAAACGGCATTTCTCGGAGAAGGAGCGCACCTTCTTCATGGACGTGGATTTCAGCAATCACGTTGCGCTGGCCGCTCTCGTCGAAGAACAGGGGCGAGACACCGTTATCGGCGGCGGGCGGTACGTTATCGTCGAGCCCGGTCGGGCCGAGATGGCCTTCATGGTGGTGGATGCCTGGCAAGGCCGCGGGGTGGGCTCCCTGCTGCTGAGGCACCTGACAGACATCGCGCGCGAGCAAGGCGTACGAGAGCTCACGGCCGAGGTTCTGTCCGACAACAGGCCCATGCGCAGCGTGTTCGCGAAGGCGGGCTTCAAGCTTGCGCGGAGTGACGATCCGACAACGGTGCACCTGTCGCTCTCGCTTGGGTCCGCGCCGCCGGACTGAGCCTCACCTCAAAGCGATCGTGATCTGACTGATATTGGCCGCCAGCTCAAATCCCGCCTTGGGGCCTTGCAGCACCATCGTGACGCCCTTTTCGTTGCGGAGGTGCACACCGTTGGCACCGCCGACCAGCGCAAAGCCGCCGCCCACGGAACTGTAGGTGCCGGCGAAATCACTGATCTCCCGGATACCGGATGCCCAGCCGTTGAGACGGCCGACCGTTGCACCGATCGTGATGCCGAAGCTCAGGCCGCTGATCTTGAAGGGATAGGTCTTGCCCCGGTACGTCAACACGCCGCTGCCGGCGCCACCGCCGACCAGGAGGCCTGCCTTGACGATCTTCACTCTGACCTGACCGGCTGCTTGCGCGAAGGACGGCGTCGCCGGCATGGTCAGCCCGAACGCGAGCAGGAGCAGCGCGATCAGGCGAAATGCGCGCCCGCGCACGCGCGGCTCAGGGTTTTGCGGCATCGACCTTCTTCCAGGTCTGGTCGGGATCGAACAGCGTGATGCGCTGCGCGATAGACTCGGTGCGCTTGCCGAGATCCTTCTGATAGACGACGCCGTCATGATTGACGAGGAAGGTCATGACGCCCGAATTGCCGTATTCCGCCGGCCAGGCGATCAGGCCGAAGCCGCCGATCATCTTGCCTTTGACAACGTAGTTGAGCGCACCGCCTCGCGCATCCGGGCCCTGCCCCTTCAGGATGTGGAAATAGTAGCCGTGATACGGCACAGGCCCGACATCGGCTGCGTTGTAGCCTTCCCGTGACGCCTCGGCCGCCAGCGCGCCGAGCGGGCTCGGATCGCTGTCGTCGCGCCAGAACAGGCCGTCCTTCTTGCCGGGCGAGGAGACGATGCGCTGCGCGTAGACGCCCGCGCCCTCGCCGCGGTCCTTGTCGGCATATTCGTTTTGCGCATCGACATAGGCGAGCATGGTCTGGATCGCGTCGAGCTCGTTGCGGCCGATACGGCGACGCAGCACCTCGATCCGTCCTTCGTCGGTGTCGAACGCCCAGCCCGTCCTGGTGTTGACCAGCGGAATTGGGAACGGGAAGTCGTCCGGCCCGAGCATCAGGATCGCAGTCTTGTTGCCTTCTGTCTTGATGACGTGCTTGGTATCATACATGGAGCTGAAGCGCGCCCGAATGTCGTTGTCGGCGACCTCGTCGCCGGACGACACGATGTCCTCCGCGTTCCTGCCCAGCACTTTCAAGATGTCTTTCGGGCCGCTCTTCACCGCGGCCGCAAGCGCAGAGGCGGCCTCTTCCGGTGTCTTGTAGGATTCCTGCGCGAGAGAGGGCGATCCGAGCAGCGCGAGCGCGACGACGCCGGGCAGTAGCGCATGGCTAAACGATTTCAGACCCGTCATGGCATCACCTCCGCTGGAATCTTCGCGCCGCCGGCGAGCCAGTCGCGATAGGTGCGGAACGTCAGTCCGAGTTTTTCGTAATGGACGCGCAGATAGCCGTCGCTGCCGTGGGTCACTGCATCGGGCATGACCTGCTCGACCTCCTGCGCCATCACGCCGACATAAGCCTTGTGGCTGCCGATATAGCTGAACCGATAATAGCCAAGGCCATTCGAGAGGTGACCGAGCAGGACGAGATCATGCTTCAGCGCAATGTCGGAACGCCGGCCGCCGCCGCCGCCGCGGAAGCCGCCTCCTCCACCGCCGCCACGCATCGCCATTCCGCCACCGCCGCCGCGGCCGGCAAAGCTTGGTCCGCCGCCGCCACCGCGCGGCATGCCCGCCATGCTGGCGCGGCCGCGCGCGGATGCTGCGGCAGCCGAACGGCCGGAGGAAACGTTCATGGCGCCGCCGCGATTACCGCCGCCACGGTTGGCCGCACCGCCGGCGCGGTTCGCAGCCTTGGCGCGATCGCCGCTGCCCTTGGTCGCACCCTTGGCACGATCACCAGCCCCGGCACGATCGCCGCCGCCGGGCCGGTCGCGCGTAGCTGCGCTGGGGCGATCACCTGCGCCCGGACGGTCGCCGCGATTGCCGGCGCGATCACCTTGGCCGCCGCGATCACCCGCACGATCTCCCGCCCGGTCCCCGGCACCCTGATCGGGGCGCAGAACCTGGTTGCCGTCGCGGCCGCGGAAATCCATCCGGTCCGACACGCCGGCCTTCAGATTGTTGTTGCCGAAGCGCTGCTGAACATTGCTATTGTTGTAGCGTACACCGCCGCGATGCGCCGGATTGTGCTGCCAGCCGTTGGCGATGTTCGTGGTGCGATGGTTGACATAGACGTTGCGGTTGCCCCAGTTGCAGCCGCCGCCCCAGTAATTGCCCCAGCGTCCGATCGCCCAGGCCGTGCCGAAGGCGATACCGGCGGCGACCATGCCGGCGCCGATATAGGATGGGTAGCCCCAATAATACGGCGGATACTCCGCATAGGGCCAGCTGCCGTAGACCGTCGCCGGGTCGTAATACGGCACGTACATCGCCGCGGGATCGGCCTGCTGGATGACGACGACCTGCTTGCCCTCCTGAGACTGGACGCTGACCTTCTGCTGCTTGGTGGTGACGAGCTTCTTGTTGTCATAGGCTTTGGTGCGCAGATGCTGGATCGCGTCCATCACGTCGGGCTGCTGCGCGAGGAAGGCATCGCCCAGCTTCTTGGTCCAGTCGAGCTGGTTGCTCATCATCGCGAGGACGTCGGCGGTGCTGGCCAGCGCCTTGACGCTGTCGTCCCAGCCCTGCTTCTCCACTTCCGTCTTCAGCGCATCGCCCTTCAGGCTCTTGCGATCCTTCAGCCAACGATCGGCCTGCACAACTTCCAGGGGATAGGTCGATGCAGCCAGTACATTGGCGAGGAGCTCGTCCGGATAAAGCGCAATCGGCGCGACCAGGGCCTCAAGCTGCTCAGGCTTTAGGAGCTCGGCCGTGGGCATCGGCGGGCTCGCGGGCTGCGCCTGCGGCGCTGGCGCTGGCGCTGCAGGTGTCGTTGTGGTCTGCGCCGTTGCAGCGACCGAAGTCGCCACAAGCACTAGCGCCATCAGGGTGTTGCCGCAACGAAACATCACATCCTCCCTCCGGACTTCCAGTGCGGGAGGATCGAGCCGGGGCGCAGGCGTTTGTTGATCGAGATCAACGAAACGAGGCCGTCGAGGCTGCCGCAGCGCACGGACGCACGACCATTCGACGAGGATTTTGGCCGTGACAGCCCGCGGATCATCTCTCAGCGCGCGACCGGGAGCCGGATCGTGAACAGTGCGCCTCCCGCCGGCTGGTTCGCCGCGGCGATCGTGCCGTGATGGGCTTCGATGATGGTTCTGGCGATCGCAAGCCCCATGCCCATGCCATGCGGTTTGGTCGTGAAGAACGGATCGAACAGGCTTGCGAGGTCGGAGGCGGGTATTCCAGGCCCGGTGTCGGCAATCCTGATTTCGGCCTGATTGCCGGCACGCAGGGTCGCGACGCTGACCTCCCGCTTTCCGGTGTCGGCGTCGGAGATCGCATCCATCGCGTTGATGATCAGGTTGAGCATGACCTGCTGAAGCTGGACCGGATCGCCCTTGACGTGAAGGGCGGCCATGACCGGCAGATAACTCAATGTGATCCGGCGTCCCTGGGCGAGCGCCTTCACGAGACCGATTGCTTCGCGCACCGTATCGTTGAGCTCGATGTTCTTGACCTCGAACGGGGTCTTTTTCAGAATGCTGCGCAGCCTGCGGATCACCTCGCTCGCCCGTTGGTCGTCCCTTCTGATGTCAGCGAGGATCTGCTGGATCTCGACCAGATCAGGCTGGGCAGCCCTGAGCATGAGCTCTGCCGTTTCGGCATTGGTCAGAATCGATCCGAGTGGCTGGTTCAATTCATGCGCGATCGAGGTCGTCAGCTCGCCAACGGCCGAGTACCGGTTCACGTGGGCGAGCTCCGTCAGCCGCTGACGCGATTCGACTTCCGCAACCCGCCGGCGGCGACGCTCGTGCAGAAGCCCGCTGATGAGTCCGGCCTGGACCAGGAACACGGCCGAGATCATCAGCATCTGCCAGCGATAGCGCTGCCAGATAGTCGGCTCGCGAAACAGAATTGTGCTTCCCGGAGGCAGGCGACTCTCGCTGATGCCCCAGCGCTGCAACTCCCGCCAATCGTATTTAGGAAGGGCATATTCGATCGGTTCAATTCTGACGTTTGCAGGCTCTTCGCCGCCCAGAATTCGGAGTGCCGCATCGGCGGTCTTTTGGCCGAGTTCAGGAATTGAATGCATCGGACCGCCGACAATGTCGCGTCCGAAAAACGACTCCTCAAAGCAGAAGATTGGGGCGTTCGCGACGGCATGAAGGCGATGCAGGGCAAACTTTCCATCATGAATGACACCCGCCGCGTCGACCGACATCAACCCCCAGAACAGAACCGTGTGCGGTGGAAGCGTCGACGCCCGTTTCAGGATCTCCTCGAACGACAGATCCCCGTACCAAACGAACGAAACTCGGTCTTCGAGCGGCTTGACGTCCCTCTTGACCTCTTCGAGCCAGAATTTTTCCAACGCAGACGCGCCGATAACAAGGGCTATCGTCTGCGTGTCCGGCAGCACCTGCAGAACGTTGCGGAAGGCCGTGACAAATTCGTTGCGGACTGACACTACCGCGTCATTCCTGGTCAGCCGTGCGCGGTCGACCAATCGTTCCTCGACTGTCGTGAGGACCATTGGCGCCTTCGGAAACAGCCTCTCGCGATGCCTTTGCACGAATCCCGCCGCCGGTCCGCCAATGCTCATCACGATATCAGGTGGCCGCCCTTCGTACAGCGAGCCAAGATATTCGACGAAGGGCCCGTCAGGGCCTGGCGCGATGAACCTGGCAGCGAGAAGCGTATGCTCCTGGATATCGAGCGGCCAAGGAGAGCGCTCCTCGAGATTGGTCTTGATGCTGCGTGCGTACTCGCTCCAGGGCAAGAAATCACGCCCGAAGGAATGCAGCATCAACACACGCTTGGGCTCGCTGCGCGTTGCCGTGGCCGGTTGCGCGCGCGCAGGGCCGCATAGCGTGCACGCGGCGAGCAAGAGGCCGAGACAAAGCCACGCAGCCGTAACCGGCCTGACCGCATCTGTGGACATGCGCCCGCTCAGCTCCACTCCGCGCAGCTTTCGCCGACTGCGATCTCCGGCAATTCTAGCCGGGATCACACCAAACGGACAGCCCCCGGGAAGCCTCAGCAGCGCGTGACCACCCGCCCATAGGCGTCCACGACCTGCGCGCAGGAGGGCGCATAATAGGCGCCGGCGGCTCCCGCCGCGGCGCCAACCGCAACCGCTCGGCGTGTTGTTCGACGCGCGACGCCGGCATAGCTCATGGGCGTGAGCGGGCGCCCAACCCTCGCCTGCGCTTCTGAAAGGAAGCTGCTCTCGCCGATGCCAGGTGCACCATTCCAGGACAGTCCGGTAGCAAAGGCGACCATCACGGCCGCGCCGATCAAAGTCTTTCGCAGCATGATCATTTCTTGGCTCCTGTCGGTGTGCCCGGGGGAAGTTCGTCGAATTCCGCCATCGCGACCGAGTTGATGTCGATCCTGGTGGCGCCGGCCGGTGGCTTGAACACGAAGGTGTCCTCGGCAAATGCGTCGGTCTTCCAGTCCCTGGTCCGCAACGTGTACTGCGGTGCGCCCGTCACCGTCTTGCTGGTGATCACGTATTTGCGCGGCACCGGCTTGGCGCCCGTCTCGATCCAGATCTGCCAATCGGTGTCGGGCGTGCGAAATGCGAGATGCTCGCACTCGACGCCGTCGACCACACCCTGCCCGATATGCTTCCCGTCGGTGGCCGTACCCCTCAGTTCCTCGAATGCGTTGGTGAGCAGCAGATCGGTGCCGGGCATGCCGAGCCCGGAATGGGCCTGCATCTCGCCGATCATCTGGTCCACCGTGCCCGCCATCTCGGCCTGCATGTAGGATTTGGCGTCGTTGCCGTAGAGCGAGAGCGTCTTGCCGTCATAAACCAGCTCGACATCCGCATAGCCGCCGGTGCGCCTGACGCGGAGCTTGTCGGGCCTGCCCAGCTTGACCTGTCCGGAGCTCGCGAACTGGATCTTCTGAAGTTCGGGCGTGATGATCTCGATGTCGCTGTCGAACGAGGCGGACAGGGTGTTCTGGCTGGTCAGATAGTCCGTCATCGATTTCAGGATCTTGGCCGGATCATCGGCGTGCGCGGGCGAGGCCGCCGCCAGCAACAGAGCCGTGCCGACGCCAGACAATGTGGTACGAAGGGTTGGTGTTGATCTCATCTCATATCCTCCTCGGATGAAGGACATTGAGATGCGCCGGCGATCGTCTTGCTTGACATGAGTCAATGCTTGCACATCTCGCCGCGAGGATTCCGACCGCGCGGACCAGCGCAGGCGACCGAAACGGCAGGCGAGGACGAATTTCGGCGAACTCGCCTCGTCCGTCCTCCTCTTGCGATTCAATGGCCGCCGCTCAGCACGAGTGTCTGGATCGGCAGCAACAAGGCCTGAATGCGCAGCAGCAGCGCATGGACGAGGCCGACGGCATCCACGACGTGCAGCGCGATCTTCCGGCTGGTCGGGGTGTCCTTGGCCGAGATCTCCTCGTGGTTGCTGGTGTAGGCATTGACGATGCAGCTCGAGCCCGGTGTGACACCGTCGAGGCCGCCTTTGTAAAGCGGCTCCAGAAAGACCAGGATCGTGCCGGGGCGGACGACATTCTGCGGATCGATGAGCTGCTCGCCGGAGCGAAACTGCCCCGCCGCGATGTAGTCCTGCACCGTCGTGATCACCATCGGGATGATCACCCAGGGCTTCGAGATGCAGGTCGCTTCCGCTATCATGCCCTCCTTCATGACCTGCGCCTCGATCTGGCCGAAACCGGCCTGAAGCGCCTTGCGGCCCGCTCCCTCCGGAACGAGAACGCCGGCGGGGCGCATCAGCTGGTTGACGACGTCGCCGGTGCGAACCAGGAACTGCTCGACCCGGCCATCGACGCCGGCACGCACAAACGTCTTGTCGAGCTCGACCTGTGCCTGGTCGAGCGCGGCTTCAGCGCTGGCCTTTTGGGCCGGCAGCAGAACTGAGACCTGCAGGGAGGCCGACTGCTTCGCCGCCGTCGCGGCGTCGATGCCGGACTGTCGCTGATCGACCAGCACCTGGAGCTTGTCGATGTCACGCTGCGGAACAATGCCGGGGTTGCGACGCTGGAGCTCGGTCTTGACCTCGAGCTCGTCCTTGGCCTGCTGGTGGTTCGCTTTCGCCTCCCCGAGCTGCGCCTCGGCCTTGACCACGTCAGCCTGCGCGGTCTGCATGGCGGCATCGACCTCCGCGACTTTGCGCTTGGCCGTTTCGACGGCGGCCTGCTGCTTGGAGCTGTCGAGCGTGAACAGTACGTCGCCCTTCTTGACCGGCGCGCTGAAGCCGATCTTTACCTCGGCGACACGGCCCGAGCCTTCAGGCAGAATCGGCACTGTGCGGAAGTACAGCGTCGCCGACGACGTCGCCGGATGGAAGTAGAAGATCATGGTGATGAGCGAGACCGTCAGCATCAGGCAGGCGGTGATGCCCCAGCGCAGCTCGTACCAGACTGAAAAGAAGGTGATTTCCTTGCCGAAGCGCTTGCCCTGAGCGTAGCGACGGTAGAGGTAGTCCGGGAGGATCGTGACCAGGGAGCAGATCAGCAGCTCAAGCATGACTGTGCTCCCTCTACTTGGCAGGTCCCGGCTTGTCAGAAGGAGATGGCGCGGCTGCTGCCTCTGGCTGGATTTCTCTCGCATCGACGGACGGCGTGGCGTCGGCGATCTTCTCGACGGATCCGGCGATGCTGCGCAGCGGCGTGCCAAAATCCGGAAGATCGATCAGCGCGAGGAGCAGGCCGGCGACCCAGAAGATGTGCATGTGCGTGAACAGCGAGATCAGGCCGAGCACCGCAACGAGCTCGAACTGCAATTTCTGCGATTTGTGCGCCATCCGCTCGGGCAGGCTGTGCAGTTTCCAATAGAGCGTGCCGACCCAGAGCACGGCCCCGATCAGAAACACGCCCATCACCACCATCAGTGTATCGGTCCCCGCCTCGGGCGCCAGATAGAACGGAAGATGATGCGGGGCCATCGGATGAAGTTGGTCGCTCAAGCGTCTCTCCGGGTCAAGACATGCATATGGGGCACTGTGTTCGGGAACGTCCGCGTTTGATTGATTTGGATCAAGGGAACGCTTTGCGCACGACATAGCGTTTTCCGCATGCTGATTGGATAACCATCAGGAGCCGCAGCCATGCCCGGCCTAGACGATCTCATCCCCAGCGCCGCCCAGATTCGTAAGGAAGCAGCCCTCAAGGAGGCCGAAAAGGCGGATGAATATGTGCGCCTTGCCGCTGCGGCCGAGGCCGAGAAGCGCGCCCTGATCGAGCGCTTGAGCAAGCCGTCGGGCAAGACCGAGGAGGAGAAGATCAAGCTCGCCTCGACCATTATCCAGCGCGCGGTGCGCAACGGCCTCACGGAAGTGCTGGTCTATCGCTTCCCGAATTCGCTGTGCACTGACAAGGGCCGCGCCATCAATCAGATGGAGAAGGGCTGGGAGAACACCCTGACCGGCATCCCCAAGGAAATCTTCCAGCTCTGGACCGACTACCTGAAACCGCGCGGCTATCGCATCGCCTATCAGATCATCGATTTTCCCGGCGGCGTGCCCGGCGACATCGGCGTGACCATATCCTGGGACGACTAGCAACGGAAGGATCGGGATGGCCAAGGACGCAGCTGCGGAGCGGATGAAGCGGAAGGATTACGAGAAGGAGCTCGAGAAGCTTCAGGTCGAGCTGTGCCACCTCCAGGACTACGTGCGGGAAAACAAGCTCCGGGTCATCATCCTGTTCGAGGGCCGGGACGCCGCCGGCAAGGGCGGGACCATCAAGGCGATCACCGAGAAGGTCAGCCCGCGCGTGTTCCGGGTCGTCGCCCTCCCTGCGCCATCCGACCGCGAGAAGACGCAATTGTTCTTCCAGCGCTATATGGAGCGATTTCCGGCCGGCGGCGAGATCGTGATCTTCGACCGGAGCTGGTACAACCGCGCCGGCGTCGAATACGTCATGGGCTTCTGCACCCCTGCCGAGCACGAGCGCTTCCTCAACCTGTGCCCGCAGATGGAGAAATACGTCATCGACGGCGGCATCATCCTGATCAAGATCTGGCTCGAGGTCGGGATGGACGAGCAGGAGCGCCGCTTCAAGGCCCGCATCGACGACCCGGTCCGGCAGTGGAAGCTCAGTCCGATGGACCTGGAATCCTTCCGCCGATGGTACGACTATTCGCGCGCGCGCGACCTGATGCTGAAGAAGACCAGCACGAAGGATGCGCCCTGGTACATCGTCCGCTCTGACGACAAACGAAGGGCGCGGCTGAACTGCATCGCCCACCTTCTCGGCGCCATCCCCTACAAGCGCATCAAGAAGGACAAGATCAAGCTGCCGAACCGCTCCGACAAGGGACGCTACAACGACCAGGTCAGCCTCAAGGAAATGAATTTCGTCGCGCAGCGCTATTGAGCAGCATCAGGCCGCTAGGAGCCTGATGCTGCCGCCGATCGCTCAATAGCGATACGGGTTTTGGTGCGGGCAGACCCAATTGCCGTAGGTGTCCTGATAACAGCCATTGTTGTAGTAGCCGTAAGCGCCGTAAGCGCCCGCTGCTGCGGCCCCAACCGCGGCGGCGCCATAGGCCGCGCGGCCCCAGCCGTAACCAGGACGATATCCCGGATAACCGGCGACGGGACGGCCCGGGCGACCTGCGACTGGATAGCGGCCGGGACGACCGGCTATCGGATGAGCAGGGCGCGCACCTCTGGCGACGCGATGCCCGCCATGGATGCGGCCAGCATGAACAGCACCACCGCGGAAACCTCCGCCATGAAAGCCGCCTGCACGCGCTCCGCCGCCATGAAAGCCGCCACCACCGCGACGAGCGAAAGCATCGTCGGGAACGAGGCTGACGGTGAGCAGGACAAAGACCGCAAGAGCAGCCAGAAGATAACGAAGCATGGCATCTCCTCCTATGATCAGGGTGCCATCACTCGGTCTTGGATGATGCCGCCGCACGACCGCGATAGGCACCCGATGGTAAGGTCGGGTACCGATCCGAATTTGAGCTTGACTTAAATCAACAAGACGACGGCTTTGTGAGGTGGGCTCCTGCAGCGCGCGCGTGAACACGCGCGCTGCGTGGCCCCTTCAACTCGATTTCAGGCGGATTGTGACGCCGCCGACGGCAGCCGATACTTCCGCGCCGACCCGCGGGCCGCTGAGCTGGAGGATCACGCCATTGCTGTTCTGCAACTGAACCGCGCCAGCACCTGCGGCGACTGCCCCACCTGCTCCTCCCACGGCATAAGTGCCTTCGATGGATGCCGGCCCCTTCAAATTGAGGGCGCGGCCGACGAACTTCGTGGTCGACGCCCCGATGCTGAGGCCTACGCTCATGCCAGACACCGTGAACGGATATTTCTTGCCCCGGTAGAGCAGAACGCCCTCTCCGCCACCGGCGCCGATGATGAAGCCACCCTTGGTGAAGACGACCGCAACCTGGCCGGTATCGGCACGGGCCGGCGTGCTGAAGCCGGCAACGGTTGCGAACGAGGCGACCAGGACGGCGCCGAAGGTCAGTTTTCTCATGACGTGTCTTCCCCTTATTATTGAGCCAGGATCATCGCGAAGTAACCGAAGATGGTGAGAAGGATGCCCGAAACGGCATAGCCGACCGGGAATCCGATCCAGGGCACGGAGCTCTGGATCTCGACCGCAGCCTCGCGGCACGGGCCGGAATGCGAGCGCGCGCCGGCAACGCCGCCCATCAGCACCGCCGGATTGATCTTGAAGACGTGGAATCCGATCGCCCAGACGATGAACGGCGGGATCGTGCACGCGATGAAGCCGACGATGAAGATCTTCAGGGCGACCGCGCCGGTGAGCTGGGCCAACAGGCCTGCGCCGGCATTGACGCCGACGATCGCGACGAACACGACGAGGCCGAGATCCTCGAGTACGTTTCGCGCCGCATTCGGCGTATTGCCGAAGAAGCGCAGACGCGACACGATCGAGGACACGATCACGCCGGACAGCAAGAGGCCGCCGGCATTGCCGAGGCCGACCTTGGCCCCGAACGCGGGGAATTCGACCATGCCGATCAGGAAGCCAAGGATCATGCCGACAGACAGAGTCAGCAGGTCGGTCGAGGTGTTGGCGCGCGCGATGCGCCCCCACATCTCGCCGAGCTCGTTGACCGCCGACTTCAGGCCGACCACCGAGACGATGTCCATGCGTTCCAGCTTGGTCTTGAGACCGGCCGGGATCTGCACGCCGCCCCGTTCGACCTTGGTGACCTGCAGCTGCCCGGCGATAGCCGTGTCGCGGAAGGATTCGAAGGTACGCCCGACGACGTCCTTGTTGAAGACGACGATTTCAGCCTGGTCCATGGGTATACCGAGCGTCTTGGCATCGACGACTTCCGGACCAATCAGGCCCATCTTCTCGGTCAGATGCTCGGTCGCTCCGCCCAGCGCGACGATATCGCCCTTCTGCAGCACGAGATCAGGATCAGCGCCCTGCGGCTCGCCCTTACGCCCCACATTGACGATCCGGTATTCCGGATTCATTGCGCGGAATTTGGCAATGCTCAACCCCACCGTCGCTGGATTCTCCAGCCGGTAGGCGCGCAGACCGAACTGACGGTAGCCGGTCAGGGCGCCGCCTTCGAGATCCTTGACGCCGAACTCCTGCTCGTACTTCTTCGCAGCGGCCTTGGCATCGACGCCCCACCAGCGCGGCAAATATTTGCAGATCAGGATGATGCCGACGGTGCCCCAGATATAGGTGATGCCGTAGGACAGAGCGATCATGCCGGACGCTTCCTCGGGCTTCATACCCTCAGGCAGCTTGACGACACCTGAGGTTACCGCCTGCTCGGCCGAGCCGATCGCGCGACATGGTCTGCGACCCCGCCAGCATGCCGCCGGCCGCACCGGGCGGCAACGCGAAGAGCTTCGCACCAAGCACGACCAGTGTCAGGCCCAGAATGCTGGACACGACTGCGAGGAACAGGAACTTGACGCCATCTCCCCTGAGGCTGTTGATGAAGGACGGACCGACGCGCAGACCTACACCGTACATGAAGAGATAGTAAAAGAGGCTCTTGGCGAAATTGTTCAGCTCCAGCTTCACGCCATAGCTGGATGCCCAGACCGAGATGCCCGCGCCGACCACGATGGCGCCAGCGACCATGCCGAGGCCATAACCCTTGATGCTGGCCCGGCCGATATAGACGGCGAGACCGACCACGAAGAACAGCAGCAAATACGGGTACTGCTGCAAGAACTGAAAAAATGCCTGCATGTTCGTCCCCTCCCGCCCTATGACGCGGCCTTGAGCTTCGGCTGCGCGCTGGGCTTCGGCCTGCCGAGCTTGGCCAAGGCTTCCGTCCGTACGAGTTTCAGCCCTTCCTTGGCGTCGTAGCCATGGATCTCCTTCACATCGAGCTTGCGCATGAAGTCGATGGTCTCCTGGGTGATGACCTGGCCGGGCACCATGATCGGGAAGCCCGGCGGATACGGGATCACGAAGTTGGCCGAGACGAGCTCGGGACCGGCCTTCAGCCGCCGGTCGATCTCGGGGTCGTTGAGGCGAATGTGCTCGCAGCCGGCGACGTCATAGGCGGCGTAGAAGCCGCTGCGGATATCGCCTTCATTGGTCCTGGTGCCGGCATCGCCGCGGAAGCTCGGGTGGAAATGCGAGAAGTTCGGCAGGTCGGGCACGTCCTTCATGAGGCTCGTCACCCGTGCCTCGAAGGTCTTCCGCGCATTGGCGCCGCTGGCGAGGCCGCGGTCGATCTCGCCCGCGATCTCGGCGAGCACGCGGACGAGATGCGCGACATCGCTGCGGGTGTTGTTGATGTTGGACTGGACCAGGACCGAGTTGCGTGAGGTCTTGTTGACCTGGATGTTGTACTCGTTGGCGAGAATGCCCTTGAACTGCGTGCCGTCATAGCCGGCCATGCCGCACACCAGCGTCATGCGGGTCGGGTCGAGGCAGAACTCGTCCTCGTCCAGACTCCTCAGCGTATTCGCCCAATTGACGCCGGGGGCGAGGAAGTCGGTGAAGCCGCTCTGGCGGTACTGCGCCGGCACCATGGCGTCGGCGCCAAGGATGCGGAAATATTTCGAGATCAGCGGATTGTTGTTGACCGCCTGGCGGATCGCGAACGCGATCTCGATCGCGTTGGCGACGAGGCCATAGCCCTCCAACTCCATCTGCCGCCGCGAGATGTCGAGGCTGGCGATGAGCTGCTGGTTCGGACTTGTGGAGGCGTGGGTGAACACCGCCTCCTTGAACTGCTGCTCGACGGTATGGAATTCGACGTCCTTGACCGAAAGCATCGAGCCCTGGCGGATCGCCGACATCGACTTGTGGGTCGAGTTGGTCTGGTAGACGCGCAGCCGGATCTGTCTGGGGTCCGGGATCAGCCGGGTCTTGAGCAGCACCTCGTCGGACGGGTTCTTGCCGAGCTCGGCCTGCTGCTTCTCATAGACCGCGACCGACCTGGGATCGCGCATCCATGCCTCGATCTCGTTGGCGGCGCCAAGTCCGGTCCGGCGGCGCAGGAACGGCGAGAAGCGCGCGAAGCCGAACCAGGCTTCATCCCAGAGAAAGATCAGATCGGGCTTGATGGCGAGGCATTCCTCCATCACCCGCCTTGTGTTGTAGATATGGCCGTCGAAGGTACAGTTGGTCAGGTCGACCATCTTGACGCGGTCGAGCCGGCCGTCGGCCCTTGGCGCCCAGCAGCGCCTGCTTGATCGTCTTCAGCGGCACCGCGCCATACATCGAATATTCCGTCATCGGGAAGGCTTCGACATAGAGCGGCTGCGCACCGGCAAGCACCATGCCGTAGTGATGCGACTTGTGGCAATTGCGATCGACGATCGCGATGTCGCCGGGCGCGAGCAGGGCCTGCACCGCCATCTTGTTCGACGTCGAGGTGCCGTTGGTGACGAAGAAGACGCGGTCGGCGCCGAGCGCCCTCGCCGCCTTCTCCTGCGCCTTCTTGATGGTGCCGGTCGGCTCCAGCATGCTGTCGAGGCCGCCGGTGGTGGCGCTGCTCTCGGCCAGGAACAGGTTCGGGCCGTAGAACTCGCCCATGTCCCGGATCCAGTCGGACTTGAAGATCGACTTGCCTCGGGCGATCGGCAGCGCGTGGAACGTGCCGATCGGACGCTGCGCATATTTCTTGAGATTGTCGAAGAACGGCGTGTCGTAGCGATCCTGGATGCCTTCGAGGATCGACAGATGCAGTTCCAGCAGTTCTTCAACGGAATAGAAGATGCGGCGGACTACATCCGCCTCGGGATTGCCTGCCAACTCTTCCACGTCCCGGTTCGAGATCATGTAAAGGTCGAGCTCGGGCCTGACGCGCTTGATGATCTGGGCGAGCCGGAGCGCCGAGGTGTCGGTTTCGTCGATGAGACCGGCCGAGGCCATGATCGAGCGCAACACCGGCGCATCGTGGCGCGAACGCAGGCCGAAGCCCTCGTTGATGATGACTGCTCCGATGTTCGGATTGAGCATCGTCGCGCAGAAGGCGTCCTCCAGGCTGCCGACGATGACAGGTTCGTAGACGAAGGCATCGACCGGGCGCCGCAGCTTGCGCCATTCGGCGGCCAGGGCCGGCCACTGGCTCGATGATGCGCCGGTGACGATCAGGGTCTCGAAATACGGCCTACGCGCGCTGTGCGCGCCAAAGGCCGGCGGCACCAGCTCCGGCGCGTCAGCATTGCCGTCGTCCTTGGCGTTCCAGTCGCCGGCATGCTGGCGGAAGGATCGCGTCGCCAGCGCCTGGGCAATTCGCGTCGCAAGGGCGAACGATGACGCACCGTCGCCGGCGGCCGCAGCTTCCCGCAGCGCCGCCATGAGGTGCGGACCGGGATAGCCGTGAAATTCCTCGGTGATCGAAAGATCGGCCAGTGCCGCATCATAGGCCGCGCGATTGCCCACGCGCGCCCAGGTCTTTGCTGCCTCCACGAGGTCGCGCCAGTCGTCTGCCCGCGCGCCCGGGCCGGAAAAGAACTGGTCGATACGCTTCTGTGCGGGCTTGGTGTCTTTGGACATCTCTCTCTCTCCCGATCCTTTACCGAAGGTGATGCGGATCGTGGGAGCGGCGCGGGTCGTGCCATTGATCCAAGTCAACGGTCGCGTGCATTATGCGAGCCGATGCCGTGCCGTTCGCAGCGCAACACGAAAACATCAGGCCGTTCGTTGTGCGACGTTCGCCTGATCATCGCCGAGCAGGCTGTCGAGCGACCGCAGCCACTGGCCGCTGTCGGTCTTATCCGCGAGCCCTTCGGCACGCAGAAGGTCGCGGAGCTGCGCGTGCGCGCCGACGATGCAGAAGGTCACCCTGCGTGACGCAAGTTCGTCATGCAGCTCGTGCAGCATGCGTGCGCCCGCCAGATCGATATAGGGCGAGGCCGAGAGGTCGCAGGCCACCAGCCGGACGCCGGGCGACCTCCGGAGCGCGGTCAGGACGGTTTCCAGGATCGTCTCGGCATTGATGTAGAGCAGCGACGCTTCGGGCCGGAAAGCGATGATCCCGACCAGCGGCTCGATGCCCTCATGTCTCGCGCTATCCGAATAACGGCCGCTGCCGGGCAAGCGGCCGAGGAACGCGACATTCGGCTGCGAGGCCCTCGCCAGCAACAGGAAGATCGAGGCGATCGACGCCAGCAGAACGCCCTGGAGGATGCCGAGCAACAAAACGGAGATCAGCGCAATCGCCGCCGCGTAGAAATCGATGCGGCTGACCTGCCACATTCGCAGCAGCGCTCGAACGTCGACCAGCCTGTAGACGGCAGCGATGACGATCGCCGCGAGCACCGCCTTCGGCAGGTTGGTCAGCAGCCCCGTGAAGAACAGCAGGCACAGCCCGAGCGCCACTGAGCAGATCATCAGCGCCAGCGGCGTCCGCGCACCGGCATTGTCGTTGACGGCCGATTGCGACAGGCCCCCGGCGACGGGATAGCCATGGCCAAAGGCAGCGGCGAGGTTCGCCGCGCCCAGTCCCAGGAACTCTTGGCGGACATCGAGCGGATAGCCATGCTTGGCGGCAAAGCTGCGGGCCGCCGATACGCCTTCGATATAGGCCAGCAGCACACAACCTGCGGCGAGCGGGAACAGGTCGTCGAATTCCAGCAGGCCGAATGTCGGGATCGCCAGTGCCGGCAGCCCTTCCGGTATCTTCCCGGTGACGGGCACGCCGAGGGCTGGCAAGCCCAGGAGCGTTGCCAGAGCGATCGCGAGTGCCACGACGGTGATGCCAACGGGTTTTCCCGGCAAAAGCCGTTCGCCGAGCAGAAGCAACAGGAGCGCGACCGCGCCGATGCCCAGCACAAGCAGATCGATGCCGTCGAGCTGCCCGGACAGCTTGATGACGCGATCGAAGAAATTGTGCCCGCCCCCGGCGATGCCGAGCAGGCTCGGCAACTGACTCATGATGATAGTGAGCCCTGCCCCGGCCTTGAAGCCGACCAGGATGCTGTCGCTGACAAGGCGAACCAACACGCTGAGCTTGAACAGCCAGGCGATGAAGCACAACACCGCCACCGCAAAGGCCGCAAGGCTTGCGATCTGCGCATAGCGGACCGCATCGCCCCCGTCGAGGGCGCCGACGGTCCCGGCGATCATCAGGGAGATTGCCGAGGTCGGACCTATCGCGAGTTGGCGCGACGTTCCGAGCAAGGCATAACCGATGCCTCCGAGCATGTAACCATAGACGCCGATCTGCGGCGGCAAGCCGGCGAGCGCGGCATAGGCGAGCGAGACCGGGATGGCGTAGGCGGCGAGCGTGATGCCGGCGATCGCGTCGGATGCCAGCCATTCGCGTCGATAGGCCGCAAGCCATTCGGCCGGTGGAAAGAATCGCGTCCAGGTCGGAGCGGATGGCCGGTTCATCGACGGTCCTCCGAACGGGACGCTTCGCAGCGCAGCAACACAATCAACAGCGCGACCACGGGCAGGCCCAACGCGAGATCGGGAATGTTCTTGGTGGCAAAAGCGCCGGCCGCGGCACCGAAGCCGAACACGGCACATAATGCGAAGAAAATGCCCGAGCGGCGCAGCGTTCCCAGTGGGGCGCTCCCTGCCGCGACTGCGAAGACGTTCTCGATGGCCTGACGCATATTGCCGGTGATCATCACCGTGCTGCACACCGTACCTTCGACCTTGATGAACATTGTAGCCTGCATCGCCGCCACGACGGAAATACCGAGCGTTCCGGCCAGATCGGGCAACCGATTGTGCAGGATGCCGATCGCTACCAAGAGCAGGATCTCGATCAGCGTGCTGATCGCGCTGGCCCGCTCGCCCGCCACGCGGCGCAGCCAGGCCGCGATCACGATTCCGATCGCGAAAGCCAGGATTGGCGGCACGAACTGCAAGGCCTTAGCCCAGTTGCCGGCCATCCCATAGACCCAGAGGAAGATCAGATTGGCGGTCTGGGCATTCGCCATCACACCGTGGATGATCCAGGTATAGGCGTCGATGTAGCCGCCCGCGAAGGCGAGCAGCAAGACGATCCCGACCGTCTCGTCGCGGCGGATCGCGCCGGCTGCGACGTCCAAGGTACTCATGTCGGCAATACGGGCTGTCGCAAACATTTCATCGCGCCATAGGCATCGCCTCATCCCCGCTGAGGCTTGATCTGGATCAAGCAACATCCCGCCGTCGGCAATCAAATCACGCCAAAGCGCCGGGGGAATGCCATGGAAACCGTCGGGTGGATCATCGCCACCGCACCGGAAATTTTCCTGCACCGGCGCCTGCGACGTTGCCGAGAGTCAGACGCCGGTGCTCGCCGTGCCCTATACGGCCGGCAATGTCGTGCTGACGGTGCTCGGTCCGATCGTGGTCGCCGCAACTTTTGAAGGTTGAGGGAGGTTGCGATGCGTTGTTTGCCTGCGATCCTCCGCTCTTTCGCGATCACCCTCCTCATCCTTCTTGTCTTCGCATCGTCTGCCCGCACGGAGGTCGAGGTTCGCATTCAGGAGGAGATCTGGGCCCTCCCGCTGCCGCTGCCCATGTTCGCCTATCTGGTACGCCCGGTCGGCGATGGTCCCTTCCCGCTCGTCATCATGAATCATGGCGTCTCGCTCAAGCCGACCGATCGGAGCTTCTTTCCCTTGGTCGAATTCCGCGATGCCGCCAAATGGTTCGCGACACGGGGCTACCTCGTGGTGGCTCCAGTCGGCACCGGCTATGGCGCAGCCGCAATCGACATTCCCGAGCGCGCACTGTTTGGCCCGTTCTTCTCCAAAGTCGGCAAGTGCACCAATCCGAACTTTCATGATGCGGGCCTTGCGGTCGCCCAGGTCGATCTTTGGATCATCGACTTTTTGGCCGCCGAAAAGGTGGTCGGGCAGTCCGCCGGCGGCTGGGCTTCAATCGCCTTATCGAGCGTGAACCCGCCGCAGGTGAAGGCGATCATCACGTTTGCTGCCGGCCGCGGCGGCCGTGTCGGAGGCAAGCCGAACAACAATTGCGCGCCCCACAAGCTGGTCGAGGCCACCGCGGATTTCGGCCGCACATCGCGACTGCCGATGCTGTGGATCTACATCGAGAATGACACGTTCTTCGGACCCGATCTGTCGAAGCGCATGCATGCCGCCTTCACCGCCGCCGGCGGCCGGGCCGAGTATCATCTGATGCCGCCCTTCGGCAATGAGGGACATTTCTTCATCGGTTCGCCGGACGCGATTCCGCTCTGGTCACCCCTGGTTACGAAATTCCTCGATGCGCAGAAATGAGCTCATATCTCGGAGACCGCGACCATGCCTCGCCCTCTTGATTGCCTCTCTGGGCTGTTGATGATCGCAGTCGGGACTGCCACAAGCTCAACCGTCGCCGCGCCGGAGGCATCGCGAGCCGACAGGCCTGCCGAGGTCGCAACGCGCGGCCAGCGCGAAGCAAAGGATATCCGCTATGGCGACTGGCAGAAACTCTGCTTCAAGGCCGGCGGTGCGTCCACCCTGTGCCGAACCTCGATCACCGGCCAATTCGCAACCGGACAGACGGCCGTGCGCCTCGATCTGATCGAGCGGGAGGACGCTCCCACGGCCCGCCTGCAAATTTTCGTACCTGTGGGGATGTACTTGCAACAGCCGCCGAAATTGAGCGTCGACCATGGCGAGGCCTTCCGCGTGCCCTATACTTGGTGTCTCACCAATCTATGCGTCGCCGCCGACGTAGCGGCGCCCCAAGTTATCAAAGAGATGGAAACCGGAAAGGCGCTTGTGCTCGAACTCATCGATTCGAATCTTCTTGCCGTTACGACTTCGATTCCGTTGGCGCAATTCGGCTCCGTCCACAAAGGTGCACCAACCAGAACGCTCGAGCAGTATATCGACGAATGACGACCAGAGTGGAGTTACGAAGCTCGACCGAGGGGCAGTCACAACGGGAACCGCACCGCTGTGACGATGCGGCTACTGGTCGTTCGGGTCGAGTATTCCGAGTCGCTCTGCAATCGAAACGAGTTCCGCCAGCGAATGAACCTGCATTTTCTCCATCACTTGATGGCGGTGCGCCTTCACTGTGCGTTCGGTGGTTCCGAGTTCACGTGCAATCTGCTTGTTGATCCGGCCGCGCACGATGAGATCAAACACCTGCCGCTCGCGCTGCGTCAGCGTGGCGAGATGACCCCGAAACGCATCAAGCCTGCTGCGTTCGGCGCGGGCCATTTTCTGGCGGGCCAACGCGCGCTCGATCGCGTCGAGCAGCTGCTCGGAGGAAATCGGTTTGGTCAGAAAGTCTTCCGCACCCGCCTTGATCGCGCGGACGGTGGTTGGCGTGTCGGCATGACCCGTCAGGAAGATGATGGGCAGCATCGAACCGGACGCGATCAAGCGGGCCTGCAGGTCCGGACCGCTCAGCCCCGGGATCCGGACGTCGAGCAGGATACAACCCGCCTGCTCGTCATCCGGCGCCGAATCCAGGAGTTCCAGTGCCGAGGCATAGGTCACGACCTCATATCCCGCGAGCTTCAGCCGGCGCTCAATCGCGGTCCGAAAGGACTTGTCGTCGTCAACAACGTGAACGAGGCCTGGCACCTTTTACCTGTTACCGAACTATTGATAGGCAGCGCTCGAACGGCGCTCTCATTCTCAAAATCATTTCACGTTCGAAAATGGGAAAGTCTGCTTCGCAATATGCCGCACCTTTCATCGCGGCAAGCTTCTCATCCCGCGCAGCAATCGCCAGTGCTGTCCTTTGGTACAATGCACCTTGGGACAATGGATTGAACTACCAACTTGATCGAAAATCAACCGTGGCGGGAGTGGGATAGCGCGGCGCATTTCCGGCTGAGATATTTTCATCCGACCGACCAATTCGGCGACAAGCTGAGGAGTTGGCCTATGTTTGTTCGCATCACAACGGATTCCGCCCTGCGCCCCAACACCCTCCGCGACCTCGGCATGACCGGCCATTCAAATGCGCTGGTCAATTTAAGCGAATTCTCCTACCGCAAGGGATCTGAGATTTACGGCGAGAAAGAGCCGGCCGAGTATGTTTACCAGGTCAAGTCCGGCGCGGTACGAAGTTACAAGCTGCTGTCGGATGGCCGCAGGCAGATCGGGGCATTTCACCTCGTTGGTGACATTTTCGGGCTTGAGAACGGCTGCGAGCACCGGTTCACGACCGAAGCGATCGTCGACACAACGGTGCGGCTGATCAAGCGACAAAGCCTTGAAACCGTGGCCGAGAGCGATGCCATGGTAGCCAGAAACCTGCTCAGCATGACCACGAGCAACCTCCAGCATGCGGAAGACCACATGCTGCTCCTCGGCCGCAAGACCTCCCTGGAGCGCGTCGCCGCATTCCTGATCGAAATGGACAAGCGCCTGACAGCCGCCGGCGTCATGGCACTTCCGATGTCGCGGCGCGACATTGCCGATTATCTCGGCCTGACGCTGGAGACCGTCTCGCGCGCTCTGTCGCGGCTCCATGAGCTCGGCGTTCTCGGCTTTGTCGGCAACACCCAACGCCAGATCATGCTGCTCGACCGACACCGGCTCGCCAGCCTCGATCTGCAGGCGTGAACCGGCGAAAGGCCCCTTTTCACCATCCACATGGTCGCGCTTGACGGAGGCGACAGCATCAGTTGCGTGATAGACCCGGGCCAGATGTTTCCGCGAGCCCGAGATGTTCGAGCGTCTTGAGCAAGACTTCGAACAGAATGGCGGCGGACCAGCCGAACAGAAGCACACCATTCATGGCGGTCAACGGGCCGATCAGCCGCCATTCGCGCACCGGCGTGATATCGCCGTAGCCAAGCGTGGTGTAGTTGACGAAAGCAAAATAGAGCACGTCGCCGTCGGCGGCAGCGACCCCGACGACGAGATAGGTCGCCGCCCACACCAGAATTTCGAGCATGTGGGCGATCTTCAACACGACGGCAATCGCGATCATGACGCTCATGAGGTGCAGCCTCGGCCAAATGGTATGGCGCGGGACGGCACTGCGGGCAACGGCCACTGCAACCACTGTCACAAGCGCGTGGATCCCGGTATTGATCAAGCTGACCAACGTGCCGACAAGGAATTGGAGCATCATCGGAGTGAATCAAACCTCGTTTCGATGGCCTCAGCCCCTTATGATCGACGACGCGGCACGCATGGACGGCAGTGATGTCGCGTCAATCGCCGCAGTTGACGGTTCATCTAGGTCACCCGTGCCTCGACGCCTTCTTTTGCCACAATCATCGCCTGATCAACCCGCGCTGACGCAGCGCGGTCAATCCCCATCCATGCCGTGGCAAGTTCCCAAGCCACCGACAGGATAATCGGCCCAATGAACAGGCCGATGATCCCATGCGCGAGCGTGCCACCAATGACCCCGATCAGGATCACGAGCGTCGGCGTGGTCAAGCCTCGCCCCATGAGAAGCGGCTTCAGAATGTTGTCGAGAAGACCAACGACGACGAGATAAATGGTCAGGAGCAGGGCTACGGTCACGTCCTTGTCCATCCATATCCAGATAATCACGGGAAGAAGAACGATAGCCCCGCCGATCTGAACGATCGATAGCAAGAGCACGATGATGGCGAGCAGCCCCGCGCTTGCGATGCCAGCGAGCTTAAAACCAATGCCCGCCAGCAGGGCCTGCACGATGGCGACACCGATGACGCCCTGTGAGACCGCGCGTATGGTGGCGCCGGCGAGTTCGAGGAACTGCTCGCTTTGGTCGGGCACGATGCGCAACAGGAAGCCGCGGAGCGCGGCAACAAGCTGCGCGCCGTGCGGAAGCAGAAAGCCCGCGACGATCACCGAGAGCAGGAATTGCAGCATGCCAATTCCGGTGTTACCGGCAAACGACAACATCATTCCGGCAAGCGGCTTCAAGTACGGTGCCACCTCGCGTAACGCCGCGCGGATGTTCGTGTAGGCCTCGTTCCAGATCGCGTAGAGCTGAGGACCGATCAACGGCCAATTCCTGACCTGCTCCGGCGCCGCCTGAAGTACGAGATCGCCGCTGCCGATCTGGCCCGCAAGGTCGCGAATTCCTTCAACGGCACTCAGGCCCAGCCAGGCGGCGGGACCGATGACAATGCCCAGCGTGACCAGGGTGAGGACGGCTGAGGCTGTCCGGGGACGGCCGCCGAGGCGTCCGGCGAGCCAGGCGAAGACGGGATGAAACGCCACTGCCAGCACTGCGCTCCAGCACAAGATCGGCACGAAGGGGCGGATCACGATGAAGGTCCACAGGATCAGCAGCCCGAGCAGGCCGAGCCGAATCACAAACTGGACAATGTCCTCTGCGGACAGAAGCTGGCGAAGCGTCTTCAAGGCCGTTGCCCTCTGATCGACGGACGTACGCTGCAGAGTAGCTGGGGGGCCGCCCGCTTCGGAGGCTTGATCCAGATCAAGCCGGGCGTTCGGTTGCTTGACGAGCTGGGCGGCAAGCGCGCAGCCGATTGCAGGTCGGCGCAGATCGCACGGCGCACCACCACCGGCGAAGATCACTCGGTGCTGGTCTCAAGCACTTTGTGCCTTTCTCGGGAGCGCACCTTCTCTCGCTACGCACTTACGGCGCGATGAACCGTTCCTCCCACTTCAATCAATTGATGTCGGACGCTACAGATTTTTTTTGATCTCCCGGTATACACGTCGTTCACACAAGGCCTTCTAACCGATTGAAAGACTTAAAACTCTCGGTCCAATCCATCATCGGAGCCACAGAAAAAGCCAACGTACGCACTCCAAACTAACCGAAATTGCACACGTTTGTACGATTTCGGCAAAAAAATAACCCCAGCAAGTCCTTCAGACTGCTGAGGTTATTTGCCAACTTGGTTGCGGGCAGGCGCAACCACCGATACCGACTTCGGTCCAAGTTGCGCTCTACTGGACGAACAAACGACCTGCTGGCTCAAAGCTATCCTTTGGACAGGCGCAATCCTCGATGGCTCGGACGCAGATCTTGATGGGGTCCTTGAGGCCGGTCTGCCCGATCTCAATGATCTTCCTGGCTATCAATTCGGTGAGGGGATCGTTTCGATCCTGTACGCCAATCGTGCGGAGGGCCTGCTCGTAAGCGGTGGAAAGCCGCGTGATCTCTTCGGGTCCGAGAGGTGAGTTTTGAAGTAACTGCTGGAGCAACGCATCTCCGGCGGCATGACCATTCGTGTCATTCACATGCTTGAAGCCGTCAACTTCTGCTGGCTTGCCTGTGCTTGTGTCGACGGCCGGTGCTTTTCGGAGCGTACGCAAAAGACTCGGTCTCGTAGAATGGATCGCGCGTGCAGCTTCCACCTCGGCCGGAAATCGTAGCAAGACACTGCTCCATGGTATCGAAGCTGCAGATCCGCGTCGTGCCCAACGCGTAATCCACGCGACAGTACTCATAGTTGTTTGCGATTGCTGGCTCTGCAGTGCCCCAGAACGTTGCAGCAGCCAGCGCCGCCGCTGCGATGGAACTTGATGCGATAATCTTGGTCATGTCTGCCTTCCATAATTTGTGAAACCGACGCATAGCTAACCGGAGCGCAGCTAATGCTGCGATTCGAGAGCGAGCTCCGGCTCGTCGTGCGCCGGCGTCGGTTCAACCGATGCGGCCGGAGCGCTGGTCTCTTGCGCAGCGTGTCCATCGCTACAATCAGGATGAATTCTGAACCAGGCGACATACAGCGCCGGCAGGAACAGCAGCGTCAGCAGCGTGCCGACGATGATGCCGCCCATCATGGCATAGGCCATCGGGCCCCAGAAAATCTCGCGCGCGATCGGAATCAGCGCGAGACTTGCGGCGGCGGCTGTGAGCAGGATCGGCCGCATGCGATGCTCGGTCGCTTCCACCACCGCATCCCAGGCCGGCCTGCCCTCCTTCTTGAGATCCTCGATCTGCACGATCAGGATCACGGAGTTGCGGACCAGGATGCCGATCAGGGCCAGCACGCCGAGAATGGCGACGAAACCCAGCGGCGCGCCGCTTGGCAGCATGGCCATGACGACGCCGATCAGCGCGAGGGGAGCGACCGCGAACACCAGGAACAGGCGCGAGAAGCTCTGCAGCTGCACCATCAGCACAGTGGCCATGACGAACAGCATCAGCGGTACCACCGCGATGATCGGCCCCTGGCTCTTGGCGCTCTCCTCCACCGAGCCGCCGATCTTGATCGCGTAACCCGCGGGTAGCTGCTTCGCAAACTCGGCTACCTTCGGCGCGAGCTGGTCGACCACCGTCTTGGGCTGAACGTTGCCGACCACGGCGGCCTTCAGGGTGATCGTCGGGATCCTGGCGCGGCGCCAGATCGTGGGCTGCTCCAGCTCGTAGCGCAGATTGGCGACGGCCCCGAGCGGCACCGATTTGCCGCCGAGCCCGGTCAGTTGCAGGTCACGCAACGTGTCGATCGAGGCGCGCTCCGGCGCGGTCGCACGTCCCGTGACGTTGACGAGATAAATGCTGTCGCGCACCTGTGTGATCGCCGAGCCCTGAAGCACCGAGTTCAGGGTGGTGGCGATGTCTTCCGAGGTCACGCCGAGCTGGCGCGCCTTGTCCTGGAGCACATCGACCTTGACGACGCGCGCCGGCTCCATCCAGTCGAACACCACGTTGCCGAGATCAGGACTGCTGCGGATGACGCCGGCAAGCTTCTGCGAGAGGTCACGGACTTTGGCGATGTCGGGGCCGCTCAGGCGGTATTGCACCGGACGTCCGACGGGAGGGCCGACCTCGAGCAGCTTGACGTAGGTGTCGGTGCCCGGGAACGTCTTCCGCAAGTAATCCTCGAACTGCGACTTGAGCTTGTCGCGTGCGGCGATGCCGCCCTTGGTCACGATCACTTGCTGGCCGACCCAGGTGTTGGCGGTCTGCACGTCGAACGACAGCACGAAGCGCGGCGCGCCGGTGCCGACATAGGTGGACCAGTGCTCGACCGAATCGTTGCCTTGCAGCTGCTCGCGCTCGAATCGCGCCATCCGGGTGTTGGTCTCGGTGATCGAGGCGTTCTGCGGCAGGTTCCAGTCGATCACGAGCTCGGCACGGTCGGAGGAAGGGAAGAACTGCTGCTGCACGAACTGCAAGCCGAAAAGGGCAAGCAGGAAGGCGCCGGCGGTCACGGCGACGGTGCTCCAGCGATGATGCATGCAGAACAGCAGGAGGCGCGCGAACATCTGCGCGACGCGGCCCTTCTGCTCGTGATGTCCCTTCATCTTCGCGGGCAGGATGGTGACGCCGAGCAGCGGCGTGAACAAGACGGCGACGATCCACGAGACGATCAACGACACCGCGATCACCACGAACAGGGTGAAGGTGAACTCGCCGGCATTGCTGCTGTTGAGCCCGATCGGGATGAAGCCGGCCACGGTGACCAGCGTTCCCGTCAGCATCGGGAACGCCGTTGAGGTATAGACGTGGGTCGCCGCCTTCTCGAGGGGGTCGCCGATCTCCAGCCGCGCCACCATCATTTCGACCGCGATCATGGCATCGTCGACCAAGAGGCCGAGCGCGATGATCAGGGCTCCCAGCGAAATGCGTTGCAGCGAGATGCCGCAATAGGCCATCACGACGAAGGTGATCGCAAGCACGAGCGGAATGGCAATGGCCACCACGAGGCCCGCCCGCATGCCGAGGCTCAGGAAGCTGATGCCGAGCACGATGATCACGGCCTCGAACAGCGCTTCGGTGAAGCCGGAAACGGCATGTTCGACCACGACGGGCTGGTCGGCAACGAGGTGGACGCCGACGCCGATCGGCAGGTCGGCGATGATTCCGCTCATCTCCTTCTTCAGCGCCTCGCCGAACTGGAGCAGATTGGCACCGGACTTCATGCCGATCGCGAGCGCGATGGCGGGCTGACCGTTGTATCGGAACAGGGTCGACGGCGGATCGGCGTAGCCGCGCGTGATGGTCGCAACATCGGTCAGCGGGAAGAAGCGGTCGTTGATGCGCAGATTGACCGCCTTCAGGCTGGCTTCCGAGGTGAACTGACCGTTGACGCGAACGCTGATCCGCTCCGGCCCTTCCTGGAACACGCCGGAGGGCGCCACCGCGTTCTGGCCCTGGAGCGAGTTCATGATGGCGTGAACGTCGAGGCCGAGGGCCGCGACCTTGCGGGTGGAGAATTCGAGGTAGATGACCTCGTCCTGCGCGCCGAGAATATCGACCTTGCCGACATCGGGCACCGTGAGCACCTTGGCCCTGATATCCTCGACCTGATCGCGGAGCTGCCGCTGGCTGAGGCCGTCGCTGGTGAAGGCATAGACGTTGCCGAAGACGTCGCCGAAGCGATCGTTGAAGCCGGGTCCGATCACGCCTTGCGGGAAATCGCCCTTGATGTCAGCGATCATGTTGCGGACGCGCAGCCAGGTCGGCTTGACGTCGGCCGCCTTGGTTGAATCGCGCAAGTAGACGAAGACGGTGGTCTGGCCCGCGACCGTCACGCTCTTGGTGTAGTCGAGCGATTCGAGCTCCTCGAGCTTCTTCTCGATCCGGTCGGTGACCTGACGCGTCATCTCCTCGGGCGAAGCCCCCGGCCACTGCGCCCCGATCACCATGGTCTTGATGGTGAAGTCAGGGTCCTCCTGTCGCCCCAGCTGGAGATAGGCAAACAGGCCGGCCGCCATGAAGGCGATCATGAAATACCAGACGAGCGAGCGATGGCCGAGCGCCCAGTCGGAGAGGTTGAACGACTTCATGGCTCTTGATCCTGTTCGATGCGGACGTGCTGTCCGGGCTTGAGGCTGTGAACTCCGGCGGTGACGACGCGGGTGCCTGCGGCAAGCCCGCGGGTGACGCGGATGCCCGCCGGTTCGGCGACGCCATCGATCTTTTGCAGCGAGACGGTGCCGGCGGCTTGATCGACCACCCAGACGAAATTGGCGCCGTCCTTGGCGAGCACCGCTGATGCGGGCAGGCGCAAGACCTCGCCCTGGTCCTTGCCGAGCTTTGCCGTGACGGTCGCGCCGAGACGGAAGCCCTCGGGCGGATTGTCGAGCGCAATCCGGATACGTCGCAGCCGCGTCAGTGCGTCCGCTTGCGGCGCGACTTCACGGACCCTGCCCTCGACCTGAACAGCGGGAAGGAGCTGCAGGCTGACGGTGAACGGCAGACCAACTTCGAGCGGCACAGGCAGGTCCTCCCCGATATCGACGACCGCCTCGCGAATGTCCGGCCGCGCAACCGTCACCACGGTTTGGCCGGGCGAAACCACCTGGCCCACTTCCGCGCCAACGGCGGTGACGACGCCGCCGAAATCCGCCTTGATCTGGGCATAGCCGAGTTGCTCGATTGCCTTGGTCAGGCTCGCCTGCTCCTGCGCGACGCTCGCTTCGGCACCGGCGCGCGCCTGCTCGGCATTGTCGAGTGTCTGTTTCGTGGTCGCGTCGCTGGTGATCAGCGTCCGTTGCCGCGCCTCCGTCGCCTTGGCCGTCGCAAGCTGCGCCTCGGCCTTCGCAAGCTGGGCTTTGGCCGCGCGAACGGAGAGATCGAGTGCAGTGGGATCGATCGTGCCGATGATTTGGCCTTTGCTGACGATGTCGCCAACGTCGACCGGACGCGAAGTCAGCCGTCCGAGCACGCGAAAGCCAAGGTTGGTCTTGTAGCGCGGCTCGACGACGCCCACGGCAATCGTGCTGTCACCGCTGTTCGGCTTGGCCACCAGTGAGAGCACAGGGCGCACCGGCTCCGGCGCGTTCGCCTCCTGCTGGCACCCTGTCAGCAACGAGGCCGCCGCGAGCGTGCCGGCAATCATCATGACCTGTCGCTTCATGACCGGCCTCCTTCCTCAGCGACCGACTGGCCGACACTCAAAAGCTTGCCGCCTTCGACGACGACGCGCTCGCCGGGCTCGAGGCCTGCCTTGATCAGTACCTGTCCGGCCTCATAGGCGCCGACCGTGACTGGCTTCAGCGAGGCCGTCTGCGTCCTGGGATCGATGGTCCAGACGGCGGCTTTCCTGCCCGCAGCCATCAGTGCGCTCCACGGCAGGGCGATCTCGCTCTGAGGCGTCGCCTTGACCGTTCCGGCGACGGCGCTGCCCAGCGTCATCGCGGCGGGCGGATTTTCGATGGACACCTTGACGCGGATCGTGGAGCTCTTCGCATCGATAACAGGTGAAATCTCTCTCACCTCGCCCGTTGCAGTCACGCCGGGATCGGAGACCAGCGCCAGGGTGACGCGGCGGCTGTCGGTCTGGCCAAGGAAGGCGGATTCATAGACCTCGAAGACGGCATCACGCTCTCCGTCCTGCGCGAGCGAGAACACGGGTTGCGCGGCCGGCACGACCTGGCCGACCTCGAGATTTCGCGCGGTCACGACGCCGTCGGCTTCCGCGCGAAGCACGGTATGGCCGAGCGCATCCTGCGAGGTGCCGAGCTGCGCCCGGGCAGCTTCCAGCACGCCCTCCGCCGTTCGCAGGCCCTCCTGGGCCTGGTCATAAACGGTGCGGGTGGTGAAGCCGCTTGCTATCAGCGCCTTCTGCCGCTCGAACGTAGCCTTCGCCACGCGCAGCTGGGCTTCGGCGGAGGCTACTGCCGCAGTCGCAGCGTCGACATCGGCCTGTTGCTCGGCGGGATCGAGCCGGGCGAGGACTGCGCCCTTGTTGACGTGAGCACCGACGTCCACGGTGCGAGCGATCACACGTCCGCTCACACGGAACGAAAGATCGGCGCGGAAGCGCGCCTGAACCTCGCCAGTCAACGTGATGGCGGCTTGCCGGTCGCGTGGCTGCACGACCGTGGTCCGGACCAGCGTCGCCCGTGTGGTCGTCTGCGCCGCGTGATCGTTGCAGCCGGTCAACACCATGCTCGCAAGCACGGCCGCTGTGGCGAAGGCCTTGCCCACATGTGGCGTTCGAACCGGGTTGGAAGGTTGATTTGTCATGGCGCGTCCACACGATGGGAGGGTGACAACAGCCCGCCAAGCGCATCGGCGGATTGGCGGGGGACGAGCATTTCGCGTTCTTGCTGGCGCAGGAGTCCCGCGAAGGGACCGGTCTCAGCGGTGCGCCCGCGTTGATTGGCCGCTGCGCTTGCCGTGAGCGCCGCTTCGTTTGAAGCGGTGGCTCTCGTGCGGCGCGGAGCCCTCATCTGGCGCGTTGCGATCGACCAGTTTGCGCCCCGTTCGCGCTCGGTCAGCGGGAACGAGAGGACAATCGAGGTGAAGTCGGCGCCAAAACCCTGCTCGATCCGGCCGCCGAGCGCCCGCGCGATATCCCTGGCAATTCGCAATTCGCGGTCGGAAGTCTCCCTCTCGGGACGCGAGCCGTTGTCCAGGATCACGCAGTTCGCCAGCGCGCCCGTGCGCGTCAGCTTGATCCTGATTTGCCCGGCCCGCGCGTCGAAATATGCGTGCCTTGCCGCGTGCATCACGAGTTCATGGACGATCAGCCCAAGGTGCCAGCAGCGCTCCGGCTGAAGCGCGAGAGACTGCGTCGCGAATGCCAGTTGGATGTTCATCCGGTCCAGAAGCGCCCGGCGCATGCCACAGCCCAGTTTGCGAATGTAGGTCCCGGCGTGGATCAGCGTGTCGCCCGTGGGCATGGACAGCGCTCGGTGCACGTCGGCGTAGCCATGCAGCAGCTCGACGACATCGCTGAGGGCGCCCTTGGCTTCTGTCCCCTCGACGCGGATGGCCGCGGCAGAGACCAGGTCGATGGCGAAGGCGACGCCATTGGTGACCCTGTGATGCAGCTCGCGCAGCAACGTGCCTTCCTGCAAGCCGGGTGGTTCTCGGTTCAACGGAGTCACGACATTCTCCTCATTTGGCTCGAACGATCGGGGCCGAACGCCCCACCTTTGCGGTCCAGATTCGTCCGGAGCTCTCGCCAGGCCCTGCCAGGCACTTAATAAACTATACCGTATATTTTCTTTTTCTTGCCTTTCTTGGCGGACCGTGTCAAGCGGGAAAGCGAAACGCACAGACTCGTGAACTCGGAGGCAAGAATGAAGAAGACGAAGCGAGGTAGACCGCCCAAGGATCTCGCCGGCGACGCGCAGGCGCGCATTCTCGATGCAGCCCAGCAGCTGTTTCTGGAGAAGGGCTTTCGCAGCGCCAGCATCGACGACATTTCCGAGCTCGCGCCGGCGAGCAAGCCGACGATCTATGCCCACTTCCCTGGCAAGGAAGCGCTGTTCGCGGCGGTGGTGGCCCGCACCATCGACGGCTTGACTGACTTCGAGGGTTTCTCGCCTGAAGGCCGCACCATCGAGGACAAGTTGATGAGCCTCGGCACAGCCATCGTCGACAGGGTTATCGAGGAGTCACTGGGCATGGTGCGCGCGACGATCGCGGAATCGCAGCGGTTCCCCGAACTGAGCCGCAACGTCCACGACGCTGCGCGCGATCGCTCCGTGAACGCGGTGTCGCAGCTGCTGGACGAAGCCACGCAAAAGCTTGCCCGCACTGCAAGGGGGCCGTTCAGCGCCAAACGAAGCCGCGCCACTGCCCAGATCTTCCTCGACCTGATCCTGCTGCCGATGCTGTTCCGGTCGCTCGTCGGCGAAACACCGAAGGACCTGAAGAAGGAGCTTCCCGGCTTCGTGCGCGAGCGCGTGGGCTTTTTCCTGGCGGCGTGCGAGACGGACTGGTCATAGGCGCATTGCGGCCTGCCCCCCTGGGCGATTGGGCTGGAGGCGTCAGCGTCAGCCGGCGGCCTTCAAATGCACCTGCGATGTCATCTCGACCGGCTGCCGCGATGGCATGCGGCTCAGGGCGCCCATACAAAATTTCGACATCTCCTCGAAGCTCGGCCGCAGCGTCGCAGCGCCCATTCGCGAGGGATTGAGATGGATGTCCATGGCATCAAGCAGGCAGCAGGTCAGCGCCATCGGGCTGCCGCCCTGCACTTCACCACGTGCTTGCCCGGCACCGATCATCGGCCGCACCAGTCCTCTGATCCTATCGCTGTAAACGAGAACGACGGGCCAGTTCTGACGAACGGCCAGGGCCACCAGATCCTGGAGCCTTCGGTGCTTCGCCGGCCGGGATTCATTGCAATCGGCCATCGCCTTGAGGACTGCGGCGATGCGCCCCAGCGCCGGCCCACCGCCGCGCGCCGCATCGGCTGCCGCGCCGACCATTTCGTCGAGGAGGCGTTCAACGACGGCTTCCTCGATCGCGCGCTTTGACGGAAAGAAGCGATAGATATTGGCTGAGGACATCGACAGGCGCCGCGCAACATCCGCCACAGTGGTCTTGTTGTGACCGATCTCGCAATAAAGCTCGACCGCGGCCTGGACGATTCTGTCCCGGACATCTGCGTGCCTTCCAAGGTGAGGAGCATGTTCTCGCTTCATGTTCTCACCGCGCCGGAAGGTTAAGCAACTCGCTGCGGCAGGCTTCGCCGAAATCGCGCAAGGGATCCATCTCCTCGATGAAGTCCGGGAGCTCGACGAACGACCGGTTTGGCGACAGATAAGTCTCGATGATCAGCCGACCGGTCCGCTCGGCGGCGTGAACGACGTCGTCACTGGATAGGATCCGCATGCGACCGACAAGCGTATGGAGACCGACGAGTTGCGGGATTTCCACCCTGTCGCTGACGAGCGCGTCGGCATACAGCCGCGACGCCTCCTCGATAAAGCTCTTGTACAATCGTTCGCGCTTTTCGAACGAGCGGGCGTGATGACGCTCTCGAAGTTTTCGGCGGCGGCTGAACCATCCACTCATGATGGTCGAGACCGCTCCGAACGCGGAGCCGCCGAAGGCGGCAAGGGCCGGGATAGACATCGTGGTCATCGATCTTTCCTTTCGCCGGTCACGGTGCGGACGCATCAGGACGGAACTGCGCAGGTGGCGCCCGCCGCGACGTCGCGCCTTATCGGCTCCGCACGGATCCGGTGCTGGCCTGCTCGAACACCGCCTTGCACGCTTTGCTCAAGTCCGATTTGCGCTGTCGCAAACAGGCTTCGACTCCCGACGGATCGGGAATGTAGGCACTGCACAGACGAAAGGCGTCGGGCGTACACGCAGCCCTCTGCTCTGCTGTGCCCTGGTTTTCCTGCGCGGATGCAGCTGTGCTGCCAAACGCCACCACGACCGCTGCGAACAGCGCCGCCATCAATCTCGTCATGTCCGTTCCTTTCTCTGCGTGAAACTCTGGTTTGCTGGCGGACGCTGACCGCCCGATCCGCACACGCGCTTGTAAGGCCTTCGTCTTGACTTCGGTCACGGCGCATGATTTATATGAACTATACGGTGTATTTTATTAAGGAGGCGCGGAATGTCAAGCCTGCTGTTCGCCTTGATGCGCGAAAACCCGATACCCGGGCTCGCTGTCGCAACGCTGAATGTCGTCGTCGCCCTGTGCCTCGTGGCCTTGAGCCTGCTGCTGGGGATCACGATCGCGATGATGGCCTGGGCTCATGCGCTCAGCGAACGCCGGCCCAGCCCAGTCCGGCTGGAGCGGAGGACGATCGCATGACGCCCGCCCTGCTGATCGCCCGTGACTGCATCATCTACTGGGTCAACGTCTGGATCGCGCCGGTCGAATGCGTGTTCGACATGATCGAGTCCGAGCTCGCCCGCAGAGGCGTTGCGCTTGAGGAATTCGACCGCCTGTCGCAGGCGGCGTGAGGCGACGACGAGTATCCTGACATGCTGAACTTCGTCGAAGTCTTTGACGTGCTGGAAGTGAATCCATCCAGCGGAGAGGCCATCTGGACCGGCGCCACCGGAACACGGACGGCGCTCGAGCGCGACGGCTTCATGATCCATCCGAAAGCTGGCGCCTATTGTCCGGCGGAGTGGCTCGACGAGCGCGGCTATCTCGACGCCGAGCTCGCCCGCCGGCACCCGCGCCCCTGGAGTATCTGATGATGAGACGGATTCATTTCGTTGCCGGGAGCGAGGCGCCATGAGCCGACGATCCGCAATGTTCATGCGCGCGAGGCAGCCGATCGATAGCGCCCTTCCCTTGCGCGGCTACTTCCTGTCGGTGGGTGGAATGCTGGTCTGCTTGCTTTGGTTGGCGAACTGGGCGCTGCCGGCGCAATTGTCGGGTCGCTTTTCCGAGCCGGATCCTGCGCGGCCTCCGATCCGCATCCACTCCGACGTCAAGCCACCGGAGCGCGTGGTAATCGATACCAATCAGTCGCTGCCCGCGCCCTCCGACAAGGAGATCGTCGTCGCCCACTCACCCGTTGCAGGCGACCAGCCAGACCGAGACTGATCCGATGTCCAGACAGCATTTGTTCGCCCTGATCATGTGGTCCGCCACGCTCGCCGCCACCGGCGCCGTGGCGGACGTCCAAAATTCCACCGAGACGGACAGCCGCAGCGCGAGCGCGCAAAGCGAGACCGAGGACGTCGCTATCCGCCGCGTGCTCTCTGAATTCCGCACCATACGCGTCCCGCTCAGCCGTGCCATGGCAATCGCGGAGCACCTGCATGACGGCTCGAAGACCGTCGACATCAGCTTCGAGGTCGACAACGCACCCCTCTACCGCGTCCGTACCATCCGAAACGAACACGGGTGGGAAAACGCCATCGATGCCAACACCGGAAACGTCACCGGCAAGGAGCTGACGTCGTCGCTGAAGGAGCTCGATCGGGAAGACCTCGCCAAGATGCTTGCCCTGAAGTGGATCAAGCAGGAATTGTCGGACGCGGTGCAGGTCGCCGAGAGGGCTGCGGCCGGCAGCGCGCTGGCCGGCGGACTGATCCGACAGGACGGCAAGCTCAATTTCGTGATCGTCGTCGCCGCCGGCGATCATCTGAAGGAAGTGCTGCTCGAGCCGCCCAACGTCGGAAAGCAAGGCACGAGCCGCGATTAACACGAACATGTTCATCAGCAATCAAAGAGCACACTCGCCATGAACTTCCAGCCTCGATCACAACTCTCATCCGCACAACGGCAGCTTCCCTTCGACTGCATCGCGCTGCTGTTGCAAGGGGGCGGTGCGCTCGGCGCCTACCAGGCGGGCGTGTACGAAGCTTTGGCCGAAGCCAGCATTCATCCCGACTGGGTCGCCGGCATTTCGATCGGAGCCATCAATGCCGCCATCATCGCCGGCAATCCGCCCGAGTCTCGCGTTGACCGCCTGCGATTTCTGGACCCAGGTGACCTCGACCGCACCCTGGGATTGGTCGGGCAATCCCTTCCTGGACTGGACGCGGAGCGACAATACGCGCAACCTCATCAACCAGATGAGCGCCGGTCTGGCGGCCACCTGTGGCGCCACAGGATTTTTCTCCGCCCGCCCCGTCCTGCCCTGGCTGCAGCCTGGTGGAGCCAGCGATGCGACCAGCATCTATGACACACGCGCGCTCAAGATCACGCTGGAGCGCCTGGTCGACTTCGATCGTATCAATGCCGGGTTGACGCGCTTCAGCGCCGGCGCGGTCAACGTCCGAACCGGAAATTTCGTCTATTTCGACAACACGACCCATACGATCCGGCCGGAGCACATCATGGCCAGCGGCGCGCTGCCGCCGGGCTTTCCCGCGGTGGAGATTGCGGGCGAGCACTATTGGGACGGCGGTCTCGTCTCCAATACGCCGCTGCAATGGGTGATCGAATCGGATGCCCCGCAGGACATGCTTGCATTTCAGGTCGACCTCTGGAGTGCGCGCGGTCAACTTCCCCGCAACATGGCTGAGGTCGTCACGCGGCATAAGGAAATCCAGTATTCGAGCCGCACGCGCGCCAGCACGGACCAGTTCAAGCATGTGCAGCGCCTGCGGCGCGCACTCACCGATCTGCTCAGCCGGCTGCCCGACGATCTCAGCCAGCACGAGGACGTGAAGCTACTCAGCACGGCGGTCTCCCGCAACGTCTACAACATCGTCCATCTGATCTATCGTGCGCGCAATCACGAGGGCCACTCCAAGGACTACGAGTTCTCGCGGCTATCCATGCAAGACCATTGGCAGGCCGGCTACCACGATGCATTGCGCACCCTACGCCATCCCGAGGTGCTTACCCGGCCTTCGAGCCCCGACGGGGTCTTCACTTTCGATCTCGAACACGACGGCCGCGAGTAGCGGTCACCCTGACGACAAGGAGAACGCTTATGCGTGAGGCTGACGTGAAACGACGAGCCTTTGCCATGCCGCTGACCAACCCGGCCTATCCTCCCGGGCCCTATCGGTTCGTCGATCGCGAATACCTGATCATCACCTATCGCACCGATCCAGCCAAGCTGCGGGCCGTGGTGCCGGAGCCGTTGGAGGTCGACGAACGAGAGGCTCTCGTCAAATACGAGTTCATCCGCATGCCCGATTCCAATGGCTTTGGCGACTACACGGAAAGCGGTCAGGTCATTCCCGTCTCCTTTCGCGGACGCAAGGGAGGCTACACACACTGCATGTTCCTCAATGACGAGGGACCTATTGCGGGCGGCCGCGAGCTATGGGGCTTTCCGAAGAAGCTTGCACAGCCGACCTTGAGAACCGAGATCGATACGCTGATCGGCACACTCGATTACGGCCCGCTGCGCGTCGCGACGGGGACGATGGGCTACAAGCACCGCGAGGCCGATCTGACCAAGATCAAGGCTGTGCTTAACGAGCCGAACTTCCTGCTCAAGATCATCCCACACGTGGACGGCAGCCCACGGATCTGCGAACTCGTTCAATATCGTCTCGAGGACATCGTGTTGAAGGGCGCCTGGAGCGGACCGGCGGCGCTGGCCCTGACGCCGCACGCCTTGGCGCCGGTTGCCGAACTGCCGGTACTCGAAATCATCTCCGCCGTCCACATGCGTGCCGACCTCACGCTCGGGCTCGGAACGGTGGTGCACGACTATCTACAACAGCCGACGCGCGGCTCGATTCGAGCCGGCGAGCGAGCTCTGGTCTTTTGACTTCAAATCCGCATCGCGATCAGCGGCGCAGCGACAATTGTTCGCATTTATAAGGAAAGTGTACGAGATGGGAATTCTGAACGGTAAGACGGCAGTTGTCACCGGCTCAACCAGCGGCATTGGTCTCGCGTGCGCGCGAGCCTTCGCCGGCGCCGGTGCCAACGTCGTGATCAATGGCATGGGCGTCCCAGCCGATATCGAGACGGCGCGCGCTGCGATCAAGCGCGACTTCGCAGTCGAGGCGATCTATTCGCCTGCGGATATGACGAAGCCGGGCGAGATTGCCGCGCTCATCGCGCTCGGAGAGGCGAGCTTCGGCAGCGTCGACATTCTCGTGAACAACGCCGGCATTCAGCACGTTTCGCCGATCGAGGACTTTACCGCCGAGAAATGGGATGCGGTCATCGCCATCAATCTGTCTGCCGCCTTCCATGCTATCCGCGCGGTGGTGCCAGGCATGAAGAAGCGCGGCTGGGGACGCATCATCAACACGGCATCGGCCCATTCGGTGGTCGCCTCCCCATTCAAATCCGCCTATGTCGCAGCGAAGCACGGCATCGCGGGCCTCACCAAGACGGTGGCGCTGGAGCTCGCCCGCTCGAAAATTACGTGCAACTGCATCAGCCCCGGTTACGTCTGGACGCCGCTCGTCGAGAAGCAAATTCCGAACACGATGGCAGCCCGTCGCATGCGGAGGGATGAGGTCATCAACGATGTCCTGCTCGCCGCCCAGCCGACCAAGGAGTTCGTCACGGTCGAGCAGGTTGCCTCCCTCGCGCTGTTCCTGTGCAGCGACGACGCCGCTCAGATGACGGGTGCCAACCTCTCGATGGATGGGGGCTGGACTGCTGCGTAGCCGGTTTCAATTCCCGGAGCCTTCGATCATGTCTTCTCGCAAAGAAGCCACTCAAATTAAAACAAACCGCCCTTTCCAGCTCGATCTCGCCGAAGATGACCACCTAGCCAACGCCCTGCGCATGAGCGAGGCGGTCTTCAATGAGGATGTGCTGCCACGCGATGCCGAGCTGATGGCTCCGAGCGACTTCTATGCGGCGATTGCTTCCAGACCGTCGCACACATCGCCAACGACCCGGGATGAAAGGTTAAGACTGTTCCCCCATCTCGCGGCCTGATGGACGTGAGAGAACGACCCGGCGGTTGACCCAATTCAACACGAACGATGCCGGGCGCCTCCGCTCTTGCGAAACGAATGGAAAACCTTCTTCTGCTCGGCGGCGTTGGGCCTGCGACGTTCTGTACCTTGGTCCAGTCACCGTAAAACGTGTCGCCAAGTGGTGTCCGATCGCTGGCCGCTCGAAGCTTCGGAAATAAGAGCTTGTGTCCCAGCTTTTTGAGGGCGTGATATTGAAGAAACTCAAGCCGGACACCTTCACCTATGAGCGGCACTCGGCGCATCGCTTGAGGATTCTTTAACGTTCGGTGCTCGTTCGGCCGAATGAAGATGTAAGGAATTCCATCCTCTTCGAGAACGTCATCGACATCCACGCCGCACAACTCCTCCCGGCGCCCGAAAGTATATCTCGCGAGGCACGGTACGACGTGCAATGCGAGTTCGGCCAGGCCCCAGCATATACCGGGCTCCGCCGCAGATTGCGTTCCGGAACAGCCGCCCAACAAAACATTCCACCAAATCGCAACCACATTCGGCACCGGGCGAAATTGCGGTTCCGATAGCTTGGTTCAATCCGGCAAGCTCACCATTCCCAGCGCGTCCGAATTCGACAATGACCTTTCTCTTCAATTCCGACGCACAGCGCGGGGCTGTTTTTCGTGAGGCCTTGACGCGCGACCTCCCACACCTGCCCTTCGCCATCGGTCCGGCCACGGTCTCTCCAGTCGACATACGCTACATCATCACCTGGTCCGTCCCGGAGGCGCTGGAACAATACCGTAACCTCGAGATCCTGTTTTCGGTCGGCGCCGGCGTCGATCAACTTCGGCTGACAGCGATCCCGCCGCAGGTGAAGGTGATACGAATGGTGGAAGACGGCATCACCCGGATGATGCAGGAATATGTCACTCTTGCCGTGCTGGCGCTTCACCGCAACTTTCCCGCCTACCTCGATTTGCAGCGACGCCGCGAATGGCGGGCTCTGCCGCAGAAGCAGGCCGCCGACCGGCGGATCGGGGTCCTTGGACTTGGCGTGCTCGGCCGCGCCGTGCTGGAAAGCCTGAGGCCCTTCGGCTTCCGCCTGAGCGGCTGGAGCCGGTCGGGCAAGACGATCGATGGCGTTGCAACATATAGCGGCGATGCAGGTCTCGGCCAGATGCTCGGCGAAACGGACATCCTCGTCTGCCTGCTGCCCCTCACCGAAGCCACGCGCGGAATCCTGAACCGCGAACTCCTTGCGCAATTGCCTCAAGGCGCGAGCCTCGTCCATGCGGGGCGCGGCGCGCAGCTCGATTCCGATGCGCTCCTCACTGCTCTCGATGCGGGTCAGCTCTCCGGCGCGGTCATCGACGTGACCGAACCGGAGCCTCTGCCCGGCGATCATGCCTTGTGGGCCCACCCGAAGGTGCTGCTGACCCCGCATGTTGCCGGCGTGACCCAGGCGGATACCGCCGCTCGCGCGGTCATCGACAACATCAAGCGGTATGAAGCGGGCCTCGACCTCGTCGGGCTCGTCGATCGGACCCGTGGTTACTGAGAGGAGCCCAACTTGCTGCTGAAACGGATCGACCCCAATCCGACTTTCGCCCCGAAAGAATCCGGCCCGATGCCGGAGCGGCTCGTTGCCGGCGCGCCCCACTTCAAGACCTGGGCGCAGGACGAGGCCAAGGGCGAACTCGTGCACACAGGCGTCTGGGAAGCAACGCCCGGCGAGACGCGCTCGATCAAGGGAGAGACCTTCGAGTTCTGTCACATCCTCGCCGGCACGATCGAAATCACGCCGGAGGGCGGCGCCCCGATCACGTTCAGAGCCGGCGACAGCTTCGTCATGAAGCCCGGATTCACGGGCCTGTGGAAGACGATCGAGACCGTGCGCAAGATCTACGTCACGGTGTCATGAGCCAGAGCTTCGATCCCGATCAGATTCAGCTGCCGATCGGCCATTTCATCGGCGATCGGCTGCTGGAGTCGCCCGGTCTGCTTCCGCTGCACCGGCCGTCCGACGGCGCGCACTACACCGCGTGTCCGGTCGCCTCCGCCGAGACCGTGGACGAGGCCGCTCAAACCGCCAGGAAGGCGTTGAAGACGAGCAATTGGGGCGGCGCGCGTCCACGCGAGCGAGCCAATGTCCTGAAGCGCTGGGCCGATCTCATCGAGAGTGAAGCCGAGACGCTCGCCAGGGTCGAGGCGATTTCATCCACCCGCCCGGTCGGTCAGCTCGTCGCGGGAGACATCGCGGTCACCGCCGAGCAGATCCGCTTCTTCGCCGAATTCGCCGACAAGGAGGGCGGCGACCTCGCGCCCACCGACGACGAGCACCTCGGCATGATCATGACCGAACCTTACGGGGTCGTCGGCGCCATCACCCCCTGGAATTTTCCGGTCAACATGGCGGGTTGGAAACTCGGGCCGGCCTCGCCGCGGGCAACGCGGTCGTGCTGAAGCCGTCCGAAATGACCCCGTTCTCGTCCATCCTCCTCGCCCAATTGGCGGTGAAGGCGGGCCTGCCTGCCGGGCTCATCAACATCGTACTCGGCGATGGACCGACGACCGGCGCTGCCATCACCGGACATCCCGACATTGCGAAAGTGAGCTTCACCGGGTCGACCGGCGCTGGCGCTGCCATCATGGCGAACATCGCCCGCACCGGCATCAAACCCATGACGCTCGAGCTCGGCGGCAAGAGCCCGCAGATCGTCTTGCCCGATGCCGATCTGGATCAAGCCGCCGCCGCGATTGCCGGCGGCATCCTCGCAAATGCCGGCCAGGCCTGTGTCGCCGGATCGCGGCTGATCGCTCACGCCTCGGTGGCCGAGCAGCTGGTCGACGCCATCATCGTCCGCATGCAGGCCGTCCAGGCGGGTCCCACCTGGGATACTGCGACGACCTACTCCCCGATCATCTCCGAAAAGCAACGATCGCGGATCCACAGGATCGTGCAGGCAGCCCGCGCTGAGGGCGCCGAGTGTCTGACCGGCGGCGAGCCGATCGAGGCCAAGGGCTATTTCTATGCGCCCACTCTTCTTGCGAAGGTGGATCAGTCCTCTCCCGCCATCACCGAGGAGATCTTCGGCCCTGTGCTGACACTTCAAACATTCACCACTGAAGACGAAGCCATGGCGCTTGCCGATCACCCGACCTACGGTCTCGCCGCCGGCCTCTTCACCCGCGATGTCTCGCGCCATGCGGATCACGCGCGCGCTTCCTGCCGGCACCGTCTGGGTCAACCGCTACGGCCGCTCGCGCGATCACATCCTGCCGACGGGAGGCTACAAGCACTCCGGCATCGGCAAGGATCTCGGCCGCGAAGCCTATCACGCCAACCGCCGCTCGAAGAGCGTGCTCGTCCACATCGGAGGGCTCTCATGAAGACTTACGCAATCGCACTCATCCCCGGCGACGGCATCGGCCGCGACGTGACCGACGCCGCATGGACCGTGCTGGAAGCAACTGCCAAGCAGTCCGGCTTTGCGCTCAGCGGCACGACATTTCCGTGGTCCTGTGCGCACTACAAGGAGACCGGCGCGATGATGCCTGCCGACGGCATCAAGATGCTCGAAAGGTTCGACGCGATTCTGCTCGGCGCCGTCGGCTGGCCGGCCGAAGTGCCCGACGCCATGTCGCTGCATGGCCTGCTGCTGCCGATCCGCAAGGGGTTCACGCAATATGCCAATGTCAGGCCGCATCGGTTGCTTCCCGGCGTCAACGGTCCGCTGAAGACGACCGCATTCGACATCCTCTGCATCCGCGAGAACACCGAAGGCGAATATTCAGGCGCCGGCGGCCGCGTGCATCAGGGCACCTCCGCCGAAATCGCGGTCGAGACCTCCGTGTTCACGCGCGCCGGCGTCGAACGGATCCTGCGGTTCGCCTTCGAGCAGGCGTGCAAGCGGCGCAAGAAGCTTGCCTCGGTCACCAAGTCGAATGCGCAAAAATACTCGATGGTGTTCTGGGACGAGGTGACGCGACTTGTGGCCGCCGACTATCCCGATGTCGAATGCACGAGCTATCACGTGGATGCGCTCGCCGCCCGAATGGTGATGGCGCCGGAGAGCCTCGACGTCGTCGTCGCCTCCAACCTGTTCGGCGACATCCTGACCGATCTCGGCGCCGCCATCCAGGGCGGGCTCGGCTTTGCCGCCTCCGCCAATATCAATCCCGAGCGCAAGGCTCCGTCGATGTTCGAGCCCGTCCACGGCTCGGCACCCGATATCGCCCATCTCGGCACCGCCAATCCGATCGCGGCCATCTGGTCCGGCGCCATGATGCTCGAGCATCTCGGCGAGACCAAAGCCGCGGCACACGTCATGGCGGCTCTCGAGGCCACCACGTCCCACGGCATCGGTACGGTTCCTGGCAAGGAGCGCACCGAGGCGATCACCGCAGCCGTACTTTCCCTTCTCTCCTGATCGACAAGGAGCATCAAATGCAGAAGCTGAGTGACAAGGATCTCTTCCGGCAACAGGGCCTGATCGGCGGCCAATGGTGCGGCGCCATCTCGGGCGCGACGATCGACGTGATCGACCCGGCGACACAGGCCAGTCTCGGCACCGTACCGGATATGGGACGGAACGACACCCGCGCCGCCATTGCCGCCGCCGCGATTGCCTACCCTGCCTGGCGCGCCAAAACCAATGCCGAACGCGCCGCGCTTCTGGAGGCCTGGCACGGCCTCATGATCGCACATCTCGATGATCTCGCGCGCGTCCTGACGCTCGAACAGGGCAAGCCGCTGGAGGAGGCCAAGGGTGAGATCCGGTATGGCGCCTCCTTCGTCAAATGGTTCGCGGAGGAGGCCCGGCGGATCGGCGGCACCACAATCCCTTCACCAACGGCCGATCGGCGCATCGTCGTCCTCAAGGAGCCGGTCGGCGTCTGCGCAATCATCACCCCCTGGAATTTTCCGAACGCGATGATCACGCGCAAGGTCGCTCCCGCCCTCGCGGCAGGATGCACCGTCGTGATCAAGCCGTCGGATTTCACGCCCTATTCGGCACTGGCGCTTGCGGTGCTGGCCGAGCGCGCCGGAATTCCGCCGGGCGTGATCAACGTCGTCACGGGCATGCCGACCCAGATCGGCGCCGAGATCTTGGCCAACGAGACGGTGCGCAAGATCTCGTTCACAGGCTCGACCCGGGTCGGCTCGCTGCTGATGCGCGGCGCGGCCGACAGCGTCAAGCGCGTCAGCCTCGAACTTGGCGGCAACGCGCCCTTCATCGTCTTTGATGACGCCGATCTCGATCTCGCGGTTGAGGGGGCGATCGCGTCAAAGTTCCGCAATGGCGGCCAGACCTGCGTTTGCGCCAACCGGATCCTGGTCCAGGCCGGCGTTTATGATGCCTTCGCAGAGAAGCTTGTCGCCCGTGTCAACGACATGAAGGTGGGCTCGGGCCTCGAGCCCGGTGTGGCGATCGGACCGATGATCAACGAGGCGGCGATCAGCAAGATCAACCGCCATGTCGCCGACGCCCTGTCCAAGGGCGGCCGTATCGCGACCCGGCCGGTTGCGCTGCCCAAGGGGGCGCAGTTTACCGCTCCGCTCGTTCTGACCAACGCAACCACCGACATGGTGCTGGCCCACGAAGAAACCTTCGGTCCCGTCGCGCCTCTGTTCCGCTTCGAGACCGACGCGGAGGCGATTGCCATCGCCAATGCGACGCCCTTTGGACTTGCGGCCTATTTCTACACCGCGAACCTCAAACGGTCGTGGCGCGTTGCCGAGGCGCTCGAGGCCGGCATGGTCGGCCTCAACACCGGTATGGTGTCGACGGCGGTGGCCCCCTTCGGCGGCGTCAAGCAATCCGGCGTGGGGCGCGAAGGGGCGCAGGTCGGCATCGAGGAATACCTCGAAATGAAGACCTTCCATATCGGTGGATTGGGCTGAGCGATGACTGAGCGGCAAGAGCGCCTGACCGCGCTCTTGCCAGCTTCGAACTATTGCACGTGATCCAGCATCTTGTAGTACATTCCGACCAGCGGCAGGAACCATGGCTTGCCGAAATGGCCGGGCACGGCCGGCCAATCGAGGCCCTTCATCGGATTTTGATCTTCGCGTCCGAGCATCGCGTCGGCGATGGTCATGCCGAGATGGGTCGAGAGCTGCGCGCCATGACCCGAATAGCCCATCGCATACCAGAGCCCGTCCCGATAGCCGGCGCGCGGGAAGCGGTCGCTGGTCATGTCGACGAGCCCGCCCCAGCAATAGTCGATCGGTATGCCGGCGAGTTGCGGGAAGAGCCGCGTGAGACCATTGGCGAGAATGGCGCCGCTCTTGGCGTCGGAACGCTGATCGGATGTCGCCGAGAAGCGCGCCCGTCCGCCAAAGATGAGGCGATTGTCGGGAGCCAGCCGGAAATAATTTCCGACATTCATCGAGGTAACGCAGGTGCGGTTGCCCGGCATGGTGGCCGCGATTTCGGCCGCGTCCAACGGACGGGTCGCGATGATGAAGCTGCCGACGGTAACGATGCGCCGACGGAAATAGCCGAAGTTCGGCGTGGTGTAGGCGCCGGTCGCCAGCAGCACCTGATCGGCGGTGACGCTGCCGCGCGGCGTCGTCAGGCGATGGCGCGATCCTTCTCGCGCTTGCGACGTGACCGGTGCCTTCTCGAAGATGACCGCACCGCGGCGCTTGGCCGCCTCGGCGAGGCCGACGCCATAGCGGCCCATATGCATCATCGCGCTCTTCTTCGACAGCATCGCGCCGAAGAAGGGCGAGCCGATCTCCCCGCTCAGATCCTTGGGAGACAGCAAGGCGGTGTCCGGATCGACTTCACGATGGACCGCGTCAAAGTTCCGAGCGATGGCATCGAAGTGCTTCGGCTTGGAGGCGAGCTTCAGCTTGCCGGCGCGGCGGAAATTGCAATCGATCCCTTCCTCCGCAATCAGCGCCTCGAGCGTGTCGATCGAGGCGTCGAGCGCACGGTAGAGGGCGATGGCGCGCTCCTTGCCCAATTCCGCCTTGGCAGCGAGATAGCTGTGGGCCAGACCATTGTTGAGATGGCCGCCGTTCCGCCCCGATGCGCCGCCGATCACCCGGTCTGCTTCGAGAACGACGACCTTCGTGCCCGCCTTCGCGAACTGGCGCGCAGCTCCGAGGCCGGTGAAGCCGCCGCCGATCACCGCAACGTCATAGTGCCCCTCGACCGGACCTTCGGCGCCACCTGAGAAGCCTGGTGCGGTATCGTGCCAATAGGAGACGTATTTCACCGCAGGTCCCGCCGGCTCAGAGCCCGAACACGGCCGGGAGCCCGCCGATGTCCTTGATCTCGACATAGCCGTAATAGGGATTCGCGGGCTCGTGCCCCCGATTGACCCACACCTTGTTCTTGATGCCGAGGTCGTGCGCCGTCATCAGGTCGTAGCGGAAGGACGAGGAGCAGTGCACCACGTCCTCCGGACCGCAGCCCAGCGTATCGAACATGAACTCGAAGCCTTTCATGCGCGGCTTGTAGGATTGGGCCTGTTCGGCGGTGAGCGCGGCGTGAAAGGGCGCCCCAAGCTTGGCCACATTGGACGGCAGCTGCGCATTCATCGCGTTGGAGAGGATGACGAGCGGAATCTCCTTGGCGACCTTGGCAAGGCCGGCAGGAACGTCGGGATGCGGTCCCCAACTCGGCACGCGGTCGTAGACCATCTGCGCATGCTCGGCCTTGAAGGCGACGTGATTCCGCTTGCAGGCGCGCTCCAGCGCGTTGTGGATCACGTCCGCATAGGGCTTCCAGTCACCGAGAATCTCGTCGAGCCGATAGGCCGCGAAATCCCTGACGAGGGCAGCCATCTGCGCCTCGGGGAGATGCGCGCGATAGAGATCCTGCGCAGCTTCCGCCATCTGGAAATTGGTCAGTGTGCCGTAGCAGTCGAAGGTTACGTATTTCGGGCGAAACTGGCTCATCATCCCTGTCCTGGTGCGCTCGCGCAATGTCAGGGCGGCAACAATAGAGCGCCAAGGCGGCATAAGATGCGGCTTTTCCACCGGCTGCGGTGGAAGATGTCGTTCGCGCTGCGGCCTTCAGCCGATTTACCCATCGCCGAGATACGACACTGGCTCTCGACAGGAAAACCAGTCGATGACCCAGAGCACCATCTCGCTCACCGCTTTCCAGCCTGAACATCTCGAAGGCGCATTGCGCCTTTCGCGTCAGGCCAGCTGGCCGCACCGCCTCGAGGACTGGCAATTGGCGCTCGACCTGAGCGCTGGGTTCGTCGCGCTCGACGCCGATAGCAGAAGCGTGGTCGGAACGATCCTGATGACGCCCTACAAGCGGGACGTCGCGACCGTCAACATGGTCATTGTCGATGAAGCCGCCCGCGGGCGCGGATTGGGCCGACAGCTCATGGAAGCGGTCATCTCATTGGCGGGGCCGCGTACGCTGAGGCTGATCGCAACGCGTGAGGGCGCCCCGCTCTATCGGAAGCTCGGTTTTTGGCAGACCGGAGCAATTGTCCAGCACCAGGGTCAGGTGCGGCATGTTGCGTCGCCCGCCAAAGTTCGGCCGGCCGAGGCGCACGATATCTTCGGGATCATCGAGCTGGACAAGACTGCCTACGCCGCCGATCGAAGAGATCTGCTGCGTGCAATTGCGAAGGTCGGCCAGCTGGCCGTGCTCGATCGCGGCCAGGGAATCGCCGGATTTGCAGCCTCACGCGCCTTCGGCAGAGGTGAGGTGATCGGCCCCGTGGTCGCCGCAAACGTCGATGACGCGAAAGCGCTGATTGAATTCTTCATGGCCCAAAGCGAAGGACGCTTCGTCCGCGTGGATACGGCTGAACGCCCTCAACTGAGCGCCTGGCTCGCGGACCAGGGACTGGCCCGGGTTGACGAAGGGATTGCCATGCAGCGTCCCATCGTTGCGCGATCCTGCGGGCCATTGACCACCTTCGCCCTCGCCAGCCAGGCTTTCGGATGAACGGTGACTTGATGCTCAGCAATTCGCTCATTGAACGCGATCGTGCCCATCCCATCCACCCGGTCGCCTCCTACCGGGGTCACGAAGCGGCCGGCGTCAAGGTGCTGAGATCAGCCAAGGGAGCGACCGTGACGGACGCCTCCGCGTCGCCGCATTCTATGCCGAGCCAACGTCCGCGGCCGCGGCATGCTGGCCGCGGTCAAACTCGTCACCGACAAGCAACGCAAGACGTCGTTTCCCGTTGCGGCCGAGCCGGCAAAACGCATCCTCGACCGCGCCTGGAAGCAGGGTCTCGTCATCCGCGCTTTCCCGACGGGCGTACTGGGCTGTGCTCCGCCCCTCTGCTGCTCCGAGTCCGAGATCGACGCCATCGTCGAGCGCACCGCTAGGACGCTCGACGATACGCTGGCCGATGCCGAAGTTCGCGCCTCGCTGCAACATTAATAGGCATGCACAATGAGCCGGCTGGACGCAGGTCCGAAATACTAGAAACAGCGGCAACTTCGCAATTTTGTGCCGCGGCTCGCGATTTTTTCGGCCAAAGCCGCGGAACTATCCTGCGAGACTTCGATCGCGGGAAAGAATGCAATCCTGAGTGAAGGCGCGGCACGGTCGTTTTAAGGGACCGCGCCGGCATCCACCACAATGCGCGACAGAACAATCTGCCGCTCACCGCAGTACGAGCCGTAGCCTTAGCCAGCGACGAGGGATTGACATGGGCGATACGACGACAAACTGGTCTGGTTCAGACGATGCCACGATCGAGAACGCGATCCGCCGCGGAGCCTCGCGTCGCGACCTGCTGAAGATGATGCTCGCAAATGGTGTGGCCGTGGCTGCCGCCGGCACCATCTTCGGCCGCGCATCGGAGGCGGTGGCGGCAACACCCGTGAAGGGCGGCGCCCTGAAAGCCGCGGCCTGGTCCTCATCGACCGCGGACACGCTCGACCCGGCCAAGGCCTCGCTCTCGACCGACTATGTTCGCTGCTGCTCGTTCTACAACCGCCTGACGTTTCTCGACCAGAGCGGCGTGCCCCAGATGGAGCTCGCCGAGTCAATCGAGAGCGGCGATGCCAAGACCTGGACGATCAAGCTGAAGAAAGGTGTCACCTTCCATAATGGTAAGGACCTCAGCGCCGACGACGTCATCTTCTCGCTGAAGCGCCATCTGGACAAGGCTACCGGATCGAAGGTGGCTGCGATCGCGTCCCAGATGACCGACTTCAAGGCCGTCGACAAGACGACCATCGAGGTCACGCTGGCGAGCCCCAACGCGGACCTGCCGACGATCCTTTCCATGCATCACTTCATGATCGTGGCCGACGGCACGACCGATTTCTCCTCGGGCAACGGGACCGGCGCGTTCAAGTGCAAGCAGTTTACTCCCGGCGAGCGCTCGATCGGCGTGCGGAACCCGAACTACTTCAAAGGTGGCCCGAACGTCGATTCATTCGAGTTCTTCGCGATTCCCGATGAAAACGCCCGGATCAATGCCCTGCTGTCCGGCGACATTCACCTCGCCGCCTCGATCAACCCGCGATCGGTGCGCCTCCTCGACGGCCAGAGCGGCTTCGCGCTGTCCGCGACCACGTCGGGTACCTACACCAACCTGAACATCCGCATGGACATGGCGCCCGGCAACAACAGGGATTTCGTGGAGGGCATGAAATACGTCGTCAACCGCGAGCAGATTGTCAAATCGGCACTGCGCGGCTTTGGCGTCGTCGGCAATGACCAACCCGTGTCGCCCGCCAACGTCTACCACAATGCCGCACTCAAGCCGAAATCGTTCGACCCGGACAAGGCCAAATTCCATTTCCAGAAGGCGGGTGTGCTCGGTCAGACCGTCGAGGTCATCACCTCGGAGGCACCCGGTTCGGCGATCGACATGGCCATGATCATCCAGGCCAGCGCCGCCCAGATCGGCATGAAGCTCGATATGAAGCGCGTGCCCCCCGATGGCTACTGGAGCAATTACTGGCTGAAGGCGCCGATCCATTTCGGCAACATCAACCCGCGTCCGACACCCGACATCCTGTTCTCCCTGCTCTACAAGTCGGATGCGCCGTGGAACGAGAGCCGCTTCACCTCGGAAAAATTCGACAAGATGCTGGTCGAGGCTCGCGGCTCGCTCGATCAGGCCAAGCGTCACGAGATCTACAACGAGATGCAGGTCCTGGTGTCGGAACAAGCCGGCACCATCATCCCAGCCTACATCTCCAACGTGGATGCCATCACCGCCAAGCTGAAGGGACTCGAGCCCAATCCGCTCGGGGGCATGATGGGCTACGCCTTCGCCGAATACGTCTGGCTGACCGCCTGAGCGGCGCAAAGGCGAGGTCACCGCTCGGTATGCCGGCGTGGCAGCCCGAGCTGACAGGAATGATCGGTGTGGCATCGGAGCACGAATGTGAAAAAGCAGGTTTCCTCCCTCGTGGTGAGACGACTTCTCATCGCCTTGATCACGCTCGTGATCGTTTCCTTTGCTGTCTTCTTTGCGACCGCGCTCCTGCCCGGCGATACCGCCACGATCCTGCTCGGGCAGTCCGCGACTCCGGAAGCCGTCGAGGGCCTGCGCAAGGCAATGCATCTCAACGATCCCGCAATCATTCGCTTCCTGAAATGGATGGCCGGCCTCTTCCAGAGCGATTTCGGCACGTCCTACGCGAACAATGTCCCGGTCGCCACTCTGATACGCGGCCGGTTCGTCAACACGATGAAGCTTGCAGGGCTGACCGCCTCGATCGCGGTGCCCCTCGCGCTCACGCTCGGCATCACTGCTGCGATATGGCGCGGCACGCTGTACGACCGCATCGTGACCGTCGGGACCATCGGCATCATCTCGGTGCCGGAGTTCATGATCGCGGCGCTCGCGGTGCTACTCTTCGCGGTCTATCTCAAATGGCTCCCGGCCCTGTCGCTCACCAACGAGGTCAAGTCGGTCCATGACCTGGTTCGGATCTACGCCATGCCGGTTATGACGCTGACATTCGGCGTTTCGGCGCAGATGATCCGCATGACCCGCGCCGCGGTAGTCGAGACATTGAACACTCCCTACGTCGAGATGGCGCTCCTCAAGGGCGCCTCGCGTCCCCGGATCGTGCTGAGACATGCATTGCCCAATGCGCTCGGTCCGATCGTCAACGCGGTCGCGCTCTCGCTGTCTTATCTGCTCGGCGGCGTGATCATCGTGGAGACCGTCTTCAACTATCCCGGCGTCGCAAAACTGATGGTCGATGCCGTTTCGACCCGCGACCTCCCGCTGATCCAGACATGCGCGATGATCTTCTGCCTGGGTTACCTGGCCTTGATCACGGCTGCCGACATCGTCGCCGTCCTGTCCAATCCGAGGCTGCGATGACGTATTCAACCTCGTCTGAGCGGCTGGGCATGCGATTGGGCTATCGCTTCAACCTCGTGGGCATGTCGGCCCTCGGCATCATCCTTCTCTGGACCGGCATCGCCCTGTTCGCTCCGCGCATCATCCCGCATTCCGTCGGCGAGATTGTCGATACCGACTATTTTGGCCCCATGAGCCGGGACCTGTGGTTCGGCTCGGACTATCTCGGCCGGGATATCTTCTCGCGCATCCTGATGGGCGCCCGCTACACGCTCGGCATCTCCCTCGCCGCCGTCACCATCGCCTGCTTCAGCGGCGTCGCGCTCGGCATGACCGCAGCCGTCGCCGGGGGATGGTTCGACAGCATGCTGAGCCGCTTTCTCGATGCGCTCAACTCGATACCGAGCAAGCTGTTCGGCCTCGTCGTGGTCGCCGCCGTCGGCTCGTCGATCCCGGCACTGATCGGGACGCTGTCGGTGATCTACACGCCAGGCGCCTATCGCTTCGCCCGTGCGCTTGCCGTCAACGTCAATACGATGGATTTCATCGTCGTCGCCCGTATCCGGGGCGAACGCCTGCCCTATCTCATCGCCTCCGAGATTCTTCCCAACATTCTCGGGCCCGTGCTTGCCGATCTTGGCCTGCGCTTCGTCTTCATTGTGCTGCTGCTCTCCGGCCTGTCCTTTCTCGGCCTCGGCGTGCAACCGCCCTACGCGGACTGGGGCGCGCTTGTTCGCGAGAACATCGCCGGCCTGCCCTTTGGCGCACCGGCCGTCATCTTTCCTTCGCTCGCCATCGCGAGCCTCACGATCAGCGTCAACCTCCTGATCGACAATTTGCCACGCAGGATCCGCGACCGGGGCGCCGAATGACAGTAAATCTCGTCGAGATCCGCAACCTCAGGGTTGAGGCAACGACCGATGCCGGCAGGCGGGTCGAGATCATCAAGGGTGTCGACCTCGACATCGCCAGAGGGGAGATCGTCGCTCTCATCGGCGAGAGCGGCTCGGGCAAGACCACCATCGCCATGACGCTCATGGGCTACGCGCGGCAAGGCTGCGCGATCACCGGCGGCGAAGTGCGCGTGGCCGGTATGGACATGGTGAGCCTGTCGGAAGCCGAACGCGCCAGGATTCGCGGGACGTGCGTGGCCTATGTGCCGCAGAGCGCGGCAGCCGCCTTCAACCCCGCACTGACCATCATGGACCAGGTCACCGAGGTGGCGCGGATCCACAGGTTCATGTCCGCAGCCGAGGCGCAGGCGAAAGCGCTCTTACTCTTCAAAGCGCTATCGTTGCCGGAGCCCGAGACGATCGGCAACCGCTATCCGCACCAGGTCTCCGGTGGCCAGTTGCAGCGGCTCGGCGCCGCGATGGCCCTGATCGGCCAGCCGAAGGTCGTCATCTTCGACGAGCCCACCACGGCGCTCGATGTCACGACCCAGGTCGAGGTGCTGCGCGCATTCAAGTCCGTCACGGCGCAGCACAATATCGCCGGTGTCTACGTCTCGCACGATCTGGCCGTGGTCGCCCAGATCGCCGACAGGATCGTCGTCCTCAAGGACGGCACGGTCCAGGAAACGGGGACGACGGATCAGATCCTGGAAGACGCTCAGCACCCCTATACAAGGCAGTTGCTGGCCGCATTCAGGCCGAAGACACAGCAGCGAGCGCCTGACCACGACGGCGCGACGAAGCGCCCCTTGCTCGAGGTCGACAATCTGACGGTCGGCTATGGACCTCGCTCGCGCGATGGACAGCCGCTGATCAATGCTGTCCAGGCTGTCAGCCTCAAGCTGGATCGGGGACGAAATCTCGGCATCATCGGCGAGTCCGGCTGCGGCAAGTCGACCCTCGCCAGGGCGATTGCCGGAATTCTGCCGGCTCATGCGGGCAATATCGTCTTCAATGGACGCGAATTGGGAAAGGCCGGCCGCAACCGCACCCGCAACGAACTCCGCGAGATCCAGATCGTATTCCAGCACGCGGACTCCGCGCTCAATCCGGCGAAGTCGGTGGGAGACATCCTGAGGCGTCCCCTCACCTTCTACCACGGCATGAGGGGCAAGGCGCGCGATGCGCGCGTCAACGAACTTCTCGATCTCGTGCGCCTGCCAAAATCCGTGCGCCATCGGTTGCCGGGAGAGCTGTCAGGCGGCCAAAAGCAGCGTGTGAATTTTGCCCGGGCACTCGCCGCCGAGCCCACGCTCATCCTGTGCGACGAAATCACGTCGGCTCTCGATACGGTCGTGGCAGCCGCGGTCGTCGAGCTTCTCAAGGAGCTTCAGCGCGAGCTTGGTATCTCCTACATCTTCATCAGCCACGATCTGTCGGTCGTCGAGGCGATCTGCGACGAAATCATCGTGATGTATCGCGGTCAGAAGGTCGAGCAGATCACGACGACCCGGCTCTCGGCGCCACAGCACCCTTATACCCGGCTATTGTTCTCCTCGGTCCCGAAGCTCGATCCCGACTGGCTCGACAATTTGAAACAGGATGCCGACGAATTGCGCGCCTATAGCCAACGGTAGAAGCGGTTGGTGCAGCAGCTGGTCAAGCCGGAAAGAGGCTGGTCAGCGGCATCTGGGAGCGCACGATCGGCGATTTGAGGACGACGAAACTGAAATACTTGTCGATACCGATGTCCATGGCGGTCAGACGCTCCATGATCGCCTGGTACTCGCCGACGCTGGCGGTGACGAACTTCAGCATGTAGTCGTAACCTCCGGAGACCAGATGACACTCTCTCAGTTGGTCGATCTTGTCGACCGCCGACTGGAAACGGGCAAAGTCGGTCTGCCTGTGGTTCTTCAACGTCACCTCGGTGAACACGGTCAGCGTCTGTCCGAGCTTGCGCAAGTTGATCTGGGCAGCGTAACCCTCGATGTAGCCCTCGGCCTGCAGTCTCTTCACACGCACGAGACAAGCGGTGGGCGACAAATTCAGCAGCTCGGCAAGCTCGACATTGGTGATGCGACCGTTCTTCTGGAGTTCGTGGAGGATCTTGATGTCGATCCCATCCAGCTTCATGGGTGACTCTCCATCGAACACGCGCCAGAAGGCACAACAGAAAATTTTGTGCGATGAGCCAAAATCTCACCAAGCCCGCAGCCATTGCTTTCGGAAAGGTCTCGGATTTCTAGGGACCTAGAATGAGACGCACGTTGCTGCGGGAGCAGAGAACGCAAGCTCAGCCGATACTGATCTTGCGCGCCGTCGCGCTGACCATGTCGCCCCAGATCTTTTCGTTCTGTTCGACGTAGCGGGAAGCAGGCATGGAGATGCAGAGACCGCCGACCGGCCGGCCCTGCGAATCGAGAATGGCAGCGCCGATGGCGCACACGGCGGGGCGATAGCAGCAAAGATTCAGTGAGTAGCCGCGCTTGCGCACGCGATCGAGTTCCGCGCGCAATGCCTCGGGGTCCGTGACCGTGTTCTCGGTGTAGCGCGTCAGGCCGCGGCGGATGATGGCATCGACTTCGTCGGGCGAGAGATGCGCCATCACGGCCGTGCCGATGGCGGTTGCATGAATCGGCGACCGATCGCCGATCGGACTGAAGGTCCTGACATTCTGGGTACAGTCCACGCGATCGATCAGGAGCATGGCGTCGAGCCCATCCAGGATCGATAGATGCACGGTCTCGTTCACCTGATCGCGCAGCTCCTGCATCGGCTTGCGCGCCACGACATAGAGCTGGCCGCCCTGCAGCTCCGGCACCTGAAGATGCAGCACGCGATGGCCGATCTGCCAGCGCGTCGCCTCCCCGCCGACCGGACGCAGCCAGCCGGTCGTCGCGAATGTCTGCAGAATGCGCTGCGTGGTGGTTTTGGGCAGGTTGAGGCGACGCGCAAGCTCGCTCACGCCGACCGGCTGCATCTCCGCGACGGCTTCCAGAACGTCCAGGCTCTTCAACAGACTCTTCATCACCCTGACCGCGATTTCTGCGGAGCGGCATCCCCCGGCAAAGGGCACCAGCGCCGCCGATAGCACAAGGCCGGCTTTTCCCGGCAGCGCTTGCCATCCCCCAGTTTCCTTGCTAGCGTTCCGTAAATGGAACGATGTACCGTATTATGGCACACTTGCTGAGCCGGGGCAACAGAAACATGCGGCGTTCGTTCCCGACGGTCCGCGCAAGCGGACGGGTCCAACAACAGGAGTACTGGCTTTGACCCGAGATGGAGCGACTGCCCCCGGCCCAATGACCCGCCGCCTCCAACTGAAGGCGATATCCGGCGCGGTGGCCGGCAATCTCATCGACTTCCTGGATTTCGCGCTCTTCGGCCTGCTGGCGAAGATCATCTCCACGACGTTCTTCCCGCCCGGCAATCCCACCGTGGCGTTGCTGCAAACGATGATGATCTACGCGTCGAGCTTCCTGATCCGGCCGCTCGGCGGGATCGTCATGGGACGCGTGGGTGATCGCCTGGGGCGCCGTACCGCCCTCTTCATCTCGGTGAGCGGCATGTGTCTGGTCACTGCGGCGACCGCGTTCCTGCCGAGCTACGCCGTCGCCGGCAGCTTTGCGACCGCGGGTCTCGTGCTCTGCCGCCTGGCGCAGGGCTTCTTCGCCGGCGGCGAGTACACGGCCGCGACCGCCTATATCGTCGAGCAGGGAGACAGCAGGCACCGCGCGCTCCGCGCCTCCTTCTCCCCGGTGGCCGCTTATGCCGGCACCGCGATTGCGGTCGGCATCTTCACGCTCGTCTCGGCCATCATCGGTGCGGAGAGCATGGCGGCCTGGGGCTGGCGCCTGATGTTCGGGCTCGGCGTGCCGCTCGGGCTTCTCGGTCTCTGGATCCGCACCCAGATCGATGAATCGCCGGAGTTTCTGGCGATCGAAGAAGAACGCCGGCGTCTGCGCACGGAAGCCCCACCGCTCTCGGCCGTGGTCCGCAGCCAGTGGCGCCGCATGCTGTTCTTCATCAGCATCCTCATGAGCCACACGCTATCGAACTATCTCGTGCTCGCCTTCCTCGCGACCTATCTCACGAATTTCGTCAAGATCGACGAGACGCATGCGTCGCTGGCGATCTTCATCGCCCAGATGGTGCTGATGGCAACCACCGTCACCTATGGCTGGGTCAACGACACCGTGGGGCGCCGGCCGACCCTGCTCGCCGGCTGCATTCTCGTGATCCCCGCAATGTTCCTCTCCTTCTATGTCGCAAGCTTTGCGACGCCAGCGAGCGCGATCGCCGCCGCCGTGATCCCGGTGCTGGTCTATCCGCTGATCACCAGCGGCATGACGATTGGACTCGTCGACATGTTTCCGCGCGAGATGCGCGTGACCGCGAGCGGGATCGCCTACAACACCGGCACCGCGCTGTTCGGCGGGACCGCCCCTCTGGTCGCGGCCTTCCTGATCGAGCGGACGGGAACGCCCTACGCAGTCCCCTGCTACGTCGCGGTCATCGCGACGATCTCCTTCGCCAGCGTCTTCCTCTTCTATGACCAGAGACGCGCAGCGCCCTATGTCGCGGCCCCCGCTGCGGCCATTGCCGATCCCGTGTCGTAGCTCCGGGAACGATGCAACGATGACGGCTCAATCCTCCATCTTCGCTCCGGATTTCTCCGAGACCCCCTATTGGTGGGACGGCTGGCGCCCGAACGACGCCGGCGCCGGGGAGCTGCCGCGCGAGACCGATGTCGCGATCATCGGCGCCGGCTATGCCGGTATATCCTGTGCGCTCGAACTCGCCGCGCGCGGGACCGAGGTCGTCGTGCTGGAGGCTGAGCTTCCCGGCATCGGCGCCAGCACGCTGAGCGGCGGCCAGGTCACGGGCGGTGTCAATGTCGGCAAGAGCATGTCCAAGCGCGTCAGTGCCGCGGCCGGCAATAGCGCGATCGAGGACAGGCTGCGCGAGGCTGCTGCCGGCTACCGCTTCCTCGAGACGTTGATCGCGCGTTGCGGCATCAACTGCGACTACCGCCGCAACGGCCGCATCGCCGCCGCCTGGACCGCCGCGCAAGTCGGCAGCTGGGAAGGACGGATCGCCAGGCTGAACGCACATACCGACAGCGACGTGCGCATGCTGGACCGCAATGAGTTGCGTAGCGAGCTCGCGAGCGAGGTCTATGTCGGCGGCGCGCTGATCAACGGTGCCGGGCATCTGCATCCCGCGAAATTTTTCGGTGGACTGCTCACAGCGGCCCTCGGCACCGGCGCGAGACTGGCCTGCCACGCGCGTGTCACCTCGATCGAGCGTGCCCGCGCCGGCCACCGGATCTCGACCGGTCGAGGCGAGATTTTTGCAAAACGCGTCGTCATCGCGACCAACGGCTACACGGGCCCGGCAACGCCCTGGCTCAAACGGCGTCTTGTCCCGGTCACCTCGCATCAGATCGCGACCGAGATTCTGCCCGCGGAGCTGCAAATGTCGCTCATCCCCAGGGATCGCGGCGCGGCCGAGGCCAACAGGGTGACCGCCTACTACCGCTACTCGCCCGACGGGCAGCGATTCCTGTTCGGCGGTCGCGCGCGTTTCTATCCGCTCGATCGCAAGGCCAGCGCAAGGATCCTGTTCGCGCAGATGACGGAACGCTTCCCGCAGCTGCGCGACGTCAAGGTGAGCCATAGCTGGGGCGGCAAGGTCGCCGTGACGCTGGATGCCCTGCCGCATCTCGGGCGCGATCCGCAAGGCTGCTACTACGCCGCCGGCTGCAACGGCAGCGGCGTCACGACGATGACCTGGCTCGGCCATCGGCTGGCGCGTCACCTGCTGGGTGAGCACGATCTCGTGTCCGACGCCTTCGGTACGCCGCTGCCGTCGCACCCGCTCTATCACGGACAGACGTGGTTCATGCCGATCCTCGGCAGTTATTTCCAGCTGCGCGACCACATGGACAAGCGCCGCTAAGGCCCTGCCCGCCCGCGGCCATGGTTCGACAACACTTAAAGGAGAGACCTGGACTATGGGTTTGAGAATTGGCGTCGATATCGGCGGATCCTTCACCGACTTTGCGGTCCTCGACGAAGGCAACGGCACCGTGCGCAGCCTCAAGGTGTTCTCGCGGCCCGACGCGCCGGGCCGCGAGGTCGCCGACGGCATGCGCATGCTCGGCAAGCGCTACGGGATCGACCCGGCCGAGGTCGTGCATTTCACCCATGGCACCACGGTCGGCGTCAACGCGGTGGTGCAGCGCAAGGGCATCCGCCTCGGGCTGATCACCAACCGCTATTTCGAAGACGTCCTGGTGCTCGCACGCCTCAAGACCCCCGACATGTATCACCTGATGTCGGCGCGGCCTGAGCCGCTCGTGCCGCGCTACCGTACGTTCGGGATCGACGGCCGGCTGGACGCCGAGGGCAAGCAGCTCGACCCCATCGACGCAACGAGCGTCCGCGAGGCGGTGGCGGGACTGAAGCGAACCGGCTGCGAGGGCGTTGTGATCTCGCTGCTGCACGCCTACCGCAATCCCGAGCACGAAAGACTAGTACGGGCGATCATCGCCGAGACCGCGCCGGAGCTCTTCGTCTCCTGCGCGAGCGAGGTGTGGCCGATCATCCGCGAGTATGAGCGCACCAACACGGCGGTGATCGGCGGCTACGTGCAGCCGGTCGTCTCGAACTATCTGACCTCGCTCCAGGAGGCATTGCGCAGTTCCGGCGTCACCGCGGATCTCAAGGTCACCAAATCAAATGGCGGCGTGATGAGCGCCGAGCGGGGCAAGACGGACTGCGTCCAGATCGTGCTGTCAGGCACCGCGTCCGGGGTGATCGGCGCCGCGTGGGTCGCGCAGCTTTGCGATCTGAAGAACGTCATGAGCCTCGATATCGGCGGAACAACCGCGGATGTCGCACTGATCGTCGGAGGTGAACCGCAATACGCGACGGGCGAGTATATCGGCGACCACCAGATCCACATCCCCTCGGTCTCCGTCACCTCGATCGGTGACGGCGGCGGCTCGATTGCGCGCGTGGATCCATTTGGCGTGCTCAAGGTTGGACCGGAGAGCGCAGGATCGACGCCGGGCCCGGTTTGCTACGGGCGCGGCGGGCGCGAACCCACCATCACGGACGCCTTCGCCGCCATCGGCGTGCTCGGCCAGACGGCGCTCGGCTATGATTCAGTCCGGCTCGACGTCGCAGCCGCGCGCGAGGCAATCGCTCCCCTCGCCTCGAGGCTCGGCGAATCCATCGAAGCGGTTGCTGAAGCAATCATCAATGTCTCGATCTCGGGAATGTATTCCGGAATCAGCCGGCTGATCTCGCGTTTCGGGATCGATCCCAGGGAATTCGCGCTGATGGCGTTCGGCGGAGCCGGTCCGATGCTCGCCTGTCATCTGGCACGCGCACTCAACATGGAACGGATTACAGTGCCCCTGACACCCGGCGTGCTCAGCGCACTCGGCGGCCTGATCGCCGATACGCGCAACGATTTCGTCGCGGTCGCCTGGTGCGCGCTCGGAGACGAGGAATGGGACTCGCTCGAGCGTACGCGACTTGCGTTGGAGCGGGACGCACTGAGTTGGGTGCAGGCCGAGGTCGGCGCCGACGCGCAACCGGAACTGACGTACACCGCGGAGATGCGTTATCAAGGCCAGTCCTTCGAGATCGAGACCGCCTTCGACGCGGAGGCGATGCGCACGAAGAACCTCGCGGCGCTGCGCGAAGCCTTCCATCAGGCCCATGAGCGCCTCTATCGCTACCGCGACGAAAAGGCCGTGATCCAGGTGGTGGCGCTGCGCGTCGTGGCCAAGGTCCGCACGCCGCGCCCGGTGCTCACGCCGGTTCCGGATGCGACCGAGCCCGCGAAGCCCGCCGCCATCGTGCCGTGCTGGATGGACGGCGCGATGCGGCAGTTGCCGCTCCATCGACGCGAAGCGTTGCGCGCCGGCGACCACATCGTGGGCCCTGCGATCATCGCGCAGGACGACACCACCACCTGCGTGCTCCCCGACTTCGAAGTGAACGTCGACCGTTGGGGCAATCTTCACATCATCAATCTCGCCGCGGCGACCTAAAGGATTCGGATTATGGCACTCAGTGGTTCCGCTCTTCAGATCTTCGCCAATTACTGCGTGGCCGCCGCGGAGAGCATGGCGTACACGCTGATCCGCACGGCGCATTCGACCTTCGTGAAGGAGACCGAGGATTTCTCCTGCGCCCTGATCACGCCGGAAGGGCTCGCCTTCGCTTCGCCGAAGACGCTGGGCGCGACCTGGTATATCGGCCTCGACTATGGCCCGGTGCTGGGACTGGTCAACGAGTATCGCCCCGGCGACATCTGCATGACCAACGACGCCTATAGCGGCAGCGTGGCGACGCATACGCCCGATATCCTGATGTGGAAGCCGGTGTACTACCGCGGCGAGATCGTCTGCTATGTCGGCGGCCACATCCACAACACCGACATGGGCGGCGCGGTCCCGGCATCGCTCTCGCGCAGGCTGACCGAGATCCAACAGGAGGGCATCCGCTTTCCGCCCTGCAAGATCGTCGATCAGGGCGAACTCGACGAAGGCCTGCTCGACATCATGACCATGAACGTGCGCGCGCCATCGCAGAATCGCGGCGATCTACAGGCGCAAATCGCCATGCTGGTGAACGGCGAGAAGCGCGTGCTGGAGATCATCGAGCGCTTCGGCATCGACGACTTCAAGGCCGGCATGTACCAGGTGATGGATTACGCGGAGAAGCAAGCCGAGGCGGTGCTGAAGACAATTCCCGACGGCGAGTATTTCTTCGCGGAATATGCCGACGAGGACAGCGAGAATGGCAAGCCGATGCGGCTCGCGCTGACGCTGACGATCGACAACGGCCGGGCGGTCATGGACTATACCGGCAGCGACCCGCAGCTCGCCTCCTCCCTGAACATGCCGACCGGCGGCATGTCGCGCCATGCGCTGGCGCTGGTCGGATTCCATTACGTTCTCTACACGCTGAACAGCGATATCCTGCTCAACTCCGGGCTGGATCGTGTGGTTCGCTGCGTCCTGCCGGAAGGCACCGTCGTCAATGCGACGGCGCCCGCGGCCGTCGGCATGCGCAGCCTGACCTGCAAGATCACGCACATGCTCACCTTCGGCGTATTCTCCCGCGCGATACCCGAGCGCATGCCGGCCTGCTCGGCTGGCGGCATGGCGATCGTCACGGTCAAGACGATGGACCACGCCGGCCGCGGCGTCATGGCCTCGCTTGGGCCGGTCGGCGGCGGTGCGGGCGGCATGGCTACCGGCGACGGCAGCGACGGCTCCGGCGCCAACAACGCTTTCCTGCGCAACACGCCCGTCGAGATCAACGAACTGGAAGTGCCGATCCGCATGCGGCGCTATTGCCTTGCTCCCGACTCTGGCGGCGCCGGAACTTATCGCGGTGGACTCGGCCTCACCATGGAGTTCGAGGTGTTCACGCCGGGTACCACCGTCACGGCGCGCAATCGCGACCGCACGTATTTCGCGTCTTGGGGCGTCTTGGGCGGCGGCGCGGGCGCCAACGCGATCTTCACAAGAAATCCCGACGGTCCGGACACGGAGGCGCTCGGCAATACCGACGTGGTGCCCTGCAAGCCCGGCGACCGGATCCGCCTCGTCGGCGCGGGGGCTGGAGGATTTGGCGATCCGCTCCTGCGCGAGCCGCGCCGCGTGCTGACCGACGTTCTCTCGGGCTACGTCTCGCTCGAGGCCGCCCGCCGGCTGTACGGCGTCCTCATCGACGGCAGCCGCGTCGATGAGGACGGGACGCGCAGGCTACGCCAGGAGATGCAGAAGGCGCGGCCGGAGCAGCAGAAGGGCGTGTTCGATTTCGGCCTCTATCGCACCGCGTTCGAGACCCGCTGGACCGAGGCGCGCTATCGCGAACTCACCGACATCCTGGCGCGTCTGCCAGTCGCATGGCGGTTCTTCGTCAAGCATCAGCTGTTCGACGCGCTCGACGCCCGTCTCAAGGCGGGGCGACCCGAGGAAGATGCCGAGCTGGTGCGAGAGCTCTTCGACGAACTGGCGGCGCGCTACCCGACGCTACGCACCTCGGAGCGCCAGGCCGCCGGCTAAACGCAAACGCAACCCGTCGACCGAAAGAACAGAGTGACACGCCAAGGAATGTTTGTGTCCTCGAATCTCTAACGACAACCGGATAGGTGCTCCATGATTTCTCGCCGACTTCTTTTCTCAATGATGGCAGCTGCACCGGCAACATCCCTGAACGGCCTCGGCAAGGCCGAAAAACCGCAAAGACGGCACGATCCGCTGGTCGCAGCCGCTCAGCAAGGCGTGGCAATACGTGAAGACAAAGCTGAAGCTCGATCGCGCGGACCTGACTCTCTATTCCACGCGGCACCTGATGGCGGATTGGTTGGACAATGAAGCGATCGCACAACGCACGCGCGACCGCATTCTCGGGCACGCCAGTGACGTCCGCGGCCGCTATGGCCGCAAGGGTATCCTCGATCCGCAAATTGCTGCGAAGATCGAGGCGCTTGAGCCGCCGGTGGTCAAGCAGATGGGAGAAATCTTGCTCGCCACGAAAAGCCGCGCGGATACCGGCGAGCTCACGGTCCTTAAGACGTACTGAATTGCAAAGTTCGCAGCCGTGCTCTGAATGGCGCGCCATTCAGAATAAAACAACGAACTCCTATGTAATTGAAATCATTATGTAAACTTTCGGGCTCCGCAACACGCTGCGCCTAAAAATTGCAGTCATAAGGATCTCGCTCGAGCTAGCTGGGCCAGACGCCTGACCCATCTGGGTCATGCAAGAAGTCTTACGATAGCGACAATCGGAGCGGCAGCGGCTTCCACCCTCTGCACGGACGTCCGTGAGTTCGTCATCCGTTCCCCTCCGCGGCCCGTGGCGCTATTCCGCAATGAAGGACGTTAAATGAACAAGGTTCTCGCTGTTTTCGCCCTCGCCGTCGTCACTTGCCTCGCGATATCGGCGTACGCCCAGCAAAACCGCGCAAAGCTCGATGCGCCGGGCAAGGTGGCGTTTGGTTCGAGTTACGAGCAGGCAAGTGGTGTCCTCGGAAAGGACGCGGAACCCTATGCGCTCGATCCGCCACAGCCGGGCACGAAGGCGCTTCTTTGCGACAAGTGCGCGCCTCTGCCCAATGTGGAGGGCTTCACTATGTATTTCCAGGATAGTGGCGGCCTCGTCCGTTTGGAGGCTTTTGCGATGGCCGGAGGCTTCAAAACGGTCGACGAATGCCAGAAGGCCGACAAGGACATGATGCCGAAGCTCGTGGAAGCGTACGGCAAACCGGACTCGAACGCGGCTGCCAAGAAGGGCGACGCGAGCGAGCGGATCGCCTCGTTCAAGTTCGCGGATGGCGCTCTCATCCAGCACATCAGCAACATTTCCAAGCCTGGGCGACCTTGCACCTATACGGTCGTCTACAAGAAGGAGGCCTCGCGCTGATGCGCTTTGCCGAACGACCAAATGGTCCATGGTGCGTCGGATGTCGAGCCTACGGAAGCTCCTGCATGATTATGGGTAATCCTAATGCGAATTTTAGTGTCGGTGATATTCGTTGCGACGAGCCTTGGCCCGGCCTTGGCCGGTGATTTCGGGTTTGCCTTCGATAAATTCGAGCAGCAGTTCAAGAAATCTCAGGACCTCGTCAACATCGATCTAGGCCTTGAAAAGGTGAAATGCGACGGCGACGGAAAATCTCGGGCCTGCACCTACAAATCCAAAGCCGGGACGACCGTGATCATAGGGACAAAAGGCAGCCAGGTTGAAGACATTATCGCGGTATTCGAGAAACCTGGCGCGAAAGCAGGCTATGAGTTTCTTGCGGTATCAGCTTGGGCAATCGCCTTTGGGAGTGGCGTCTCGGATCCGAAGGAGTTCGGCGCACAGTATAAGGCAGCGATCGACAGTTATGTGAAACAGGCAAACAGCGGCGCCCCCCAGATCGAGGTCATGGTGGGAAACTACAAATGGACGATGTTTCGGGTGAATCCGAAAAAGGACGAAATGTTTGTCAAAGCGTTGAATTAGTAACTCGTGAGCATTGCTTCGACTGTCGCGTCCAAGCTCGCAAAGAAGATGCGCGCCGTGCCGTCGACTGCAGAACATCCAAACGAAATAGGCTCCGGCGGTACGATCCGGATTTGACGTCGACGCCTTTTCCGCGTCCGCGAGCGCCCTATCAGTGGACCAGCCGCCGCAATATGCGATCATCGCAAACTCCTTGATATTGAAAGCGCTGAAAACGGACGCCGCTAACGTCCTTTAAGGTTTCCAGTTCTTCCCTAGCCTGGGCGTCGGCCGGATCGAGCCGGTAGGCTTCCTGATAGTCAGCCAAGGCCAGATTGAGCTGCTTGGTGTGCAACTCGTATAACAGCCCCCGGTTGAAGTACGCCGATCAGTATTTGGGATTGAGCTGGATAGCCCTGGTGAATTCGGCCAGCGCATCATTCTGGTTGAAATCCTCCAGCGCTTGGCTGTGTTGCTTGGTATTTATTTAGTACCCCGATTATTGGAGGCGCTTGGCATACCTCGGATTCAGACTATCGGGCCGGTTGAGCTCCCCGTAGACTTTGCCCCGATTATAAAACGCTGGGGCAAAACCTGATAAGACGAAGGGCTGTGCAAAATCGGCCGGGGCTTGGTCGAATTGCCGACGTTCCAGGTAGATGATCCCACGACCATTGTAGGCGTAGGGATCGTTGGGCAGCAGCTTGATTACCTGTTTGTAGTCAGCCAGAGGCTTGTCCGCCTGCTTGTAATGACCATGGTGGGAGCCCCGCGAATTCGCACCGCCATACGACTCGCGATGAGGGGGCGTTTAGCTAAGGCCTCAGCCGTCGCATGCAGAGCTGCTTATCTTCCGGCTTGTGGTGGAAGCCGTATTGCATGCATCCCTTGTCTTCTGCCGGCGTATATTTCGAGATATTCAGATAGATTCTAGACGGCTTGCCCTCGCCATAATAAAGGTCACCCACGATCTTGGCTGCGTTATCGGCAATGAAATCGTGGCGGTAGAAGTTGCCATCCTCTGCGGTCTTCTCGTAACAGCCGCGGACGAGATTGAGGAGCCTGTCGGTTCGCTCCTCCAGCTCGCGCCTCGTGGTTTTCAGATATTCCCAATCGCAAGCATAGGTCGGAACAATGCGTAGCGTGATGTCCGCGTCTGTCCCGACTTGAATGACGCACTTCGCTGGCGTTACCAGGAATTCCTGCGAAACAGTCACAGGCGTGACGTACGAATCGATGGCCGCCATGTCGCTGATCTTGACACCCTTGCTGCCCAACGTCCCGGGCTCGACAAACCATTCGACCTTCTTTTCCCTGGTGATGCCCGCAAACAAGGTCGCGGCGTGGCCAGTGACGGATCGGATCTGATTGCAAAATTGCCCGTTCTTTTGGCTCGCGTCGGCTTGCTTGACGGCGGGCGTTGACCGCTCTTCCTTCGCTAGCTTGTCCGCCTGAATCTCCTTGAGCTGCCGCACGAGTTGCGCCAGATACTCCAAATCGGCCTTGGCGCAAGCCTTGGCTTTGCGGTCTTCTTTCTCGCGAACCCAGCCGACATACATTTTGTCGACGGGCCCGCTCTGGCACCCAGCCTCGATCAATTTGACTTGCATGGTGTAGTAGGTCTGATTGTCTTTTAGAGCATTCTCCGCATCTATACAGCGCAAGGCGTCGTCCCGCTGTTTGGTCAGTCTGTTGTATTCGTCCCGGTCGATTTCCTTCCGTTGGTACTTGTCTCCAATTGGGGCCATCGTCGCATATTTGAGATCCTCGATGGCGGCACGTTCGCGGGCCACAAGATTTTGAGCTGCCTTCTGCTCTGCGTCCAGCCGGTTTTGGACGCTGAAATCCGGCGGGCATCGATTGGCTGCGTGCGATCCGAGCGGATAGAAACTGAAGGCGACCGCGATAAGCAGGCAGGCCCGCCGAATGAATTCGTACATGTATCGTTTCCTCTTGCCGACTCTTCAACTTCTGAGGCGCGCACGTGCCTTGTCTTCGCCTACGCCCATGGCGTTAGTGACCGCCACGAATGGCGGGTCGCGTTTTTCGGAATGTTCAAGGAGTGGCACGCGCGGCGGGTGGCCGTCATCCGCCTGACCCGCTCCCCGCTTGAAACAGGCCCGACAAAATCCTGATGCCTCCGAACAGCATCGCGCCCCAGGCGATGACGACAAAGCCGGAACTACGCGACGCCATCATCGAGAAGACGGTCACGATGATCCCTGCCAGTAGGATCAGAGCACCTGTCCAGATCTTGTTTGAAGCTGAATTCTGCACTCTACAAGCTCCTTTCGATCGCATTTTCGAGTAATCGGTCTTGACTAACTAAATGGGTGCAAGCGGCGTCTTGCATGCGGGCTTGCGCTCCCGCTTCATGCCGAAGCTGTCGGCGCAAAGACAACCGAAGGCGCCGGCCGATGCGTACAGGCTCGCGCTGACGCTCGAGACTTCCGTTTTGACGGAGGTGACCCGTTCGCGCGGAGAGACGCGGACAGTCACGGTGCAGAACAGGTCTTCGGTTCGCCGCTCGCCCTGCTCGGTATGGATTTCAGCTGCAGCACGCAGCTGCCACTCATAGGCCTTCGCGCCATGAGCGAGCATCTTGAAGCCGTCCGGCAATCCGAACTCCCGCATCACCTTCTGGATGTGCATTCCGAGCAATGGACTCCGCGTTGCACCGATGCTCGGTGCACAACGAGCAAGTGCCAGCATGACGGCAAGCGCCAAGGCAACACGGCTCGACGTGCGTGCGACTAGGCTTGGCGGGAATGTTATTCGAATGCTCACGAGCAGGCTCGCCTGAGCGCATGCAGTGACATCCCTTGCAGGTCGAGGGAGATAACGGAACGGCCGACGAGATATCGGCTTGCAATCTTCCGCAAACCGCTCGCGACTTCCCCGAGAGCGCAGTCATCGGCATCCCGTGCCGCGCACAGCGTGTTGACGAAGGCTCGCTCGAAATCATCTCGCGCGAAATCAATCGCGGCGCGCAGGAGAAAGCGGGACGCGCGCCGGGAGAAATGCGGCCCCTCCCGTAGCGCTGCGTACCTCTCGGTCTGAACGAAGAGGCGGTCGCGATCGTCTCCGTCGGAGATGTCCGGAGCGACGTAGCCGCAGGTCGGACATTCCTGCAGCCAGACGCTCATGTTGAACCGCTCCATACCGGAAGGGGGCTGATCGATATCCCGGGAGCCGATCTCGTTGGTGCTCAGAAGGACCGATTGCTCCGAGGTCTGCCCGCAGCAGAAACACCGCACGTTGCTTTTGCGGTCGTTTGTCATGGAGCGACCGAGCGCAGGATAACCACAGCCCGGCGGCCTCGGCGCAGGCGCAGCCAGATCACGACAGGAGGAAATTCGAGCGACATGCCATCAAACGACAAAATTCGGACTAGCGACCGCTACCGAACTAGCTTGCGGCCGATGCGGCTGCATGACCCAAACGGGTCAGTCAGCTGGACCGTGCTCCGGAACGTCATGCCTGCGGTTTCGGCGTGCCGACTGCTGCCCCCGATGGCGCGGTTCTATAATACCGCAGGCTTTGCGCTCGCCATTCCAGGTGCTCCGTAGAATCCCGGACCAGCCTTGCACATCGCCCTGCTCTCGCGAGAATTTCCAAGCTGGCGTTCATACCTTTGGAGGAGGGTGTGAGTCGGCTGGCACACAGGCCATTTTGGCCTGCCTGTGCCAACTGCCGCCATAAAGCGGCAATTGCAGGTTTACGCGGAAGGGGGACCGCTCTTGGGGACAAATGGAGTTGATAACGATCGGTTGTCGAAAGTCATCGATCGACTAGGGGAAGCCGCCATCGATCCCGCCGCTTGGCCCGCCATCATGGACGACATCTGCAGAGCGGTCGGCGCATCAGCGGCCATCCTTCTCCAGAGCGACGTTCGAACGCCAGACGTCCCACGGACGCAATCGATCGATGAGGCCCTTCAGCTGTACTTCAAGCATGATTGGCACCTAAGAGATCCGAGAGCCGCTGGATTTCCGCAAATGATGTCCGGCGAGATCGTCACCGACCACGACGTGCTGACGCCGGAGCAGATCCGTTCCGATCCCATGTATAATGAGGTACTGTATCCGTTCGGGTTTCAATGGTTCGCGGGTGTCGGCTTTTGGGCCGAGTCCGCTGCCTGGGCGCTGACCCTGCAGCGAACGGGTCGCGAGGGTTCTTTCGAGGCGCGTGACAAACGCTTGCTGGTGCGGCTTGCACCGCGACTGACGGAAACGGCTACCCTTGCCACTGCAGTGGGCCGCGTGGCGCTCACGTCCATGACCAACGTGCTGAACCAGGTTCAGCAGCCTGCACTCGTTCTCAACCGCCGGGGAATGGTGCTGAGCACGAACGCGGCGGCCGATGCCGGATTCGACGACGACATCCGGATCAGCAACCGGCGGCTGATGGTGCGCGACAAGAGCGCGCTCGCGAAACTTGATCAGCTGGTCGACCTGATCCGGTCGACACCCGACAGCAACGCGTTACCTGCTGCACCCATTCCGGTTCGGCGAACGGCAAAGCCTCCCGTCGTCATCCGCGTGTTGCCCATCGATGGCGCGGCTCGCAACGTATTTCTGGGGGCACGCGCGATGCTGACGCTCTCTAACTTGCTGCCGCGCCCGGGCCCGGACCCCGGCCTCATCGCCGAAGCGTTCGATCTGACACCGGCCGAATCCCGATTGGCCGCGCTGCTCGCAAGCGGGATGTCAATTGACGGCGTCGCCGAGCGGCTGCGCATTTCACGCGAGACCGTTCGCAATCACCTGAGATCGGTTTTCTCCAAGACCGGCACCCACCGGCAATCGGAGCTGATCAGCCTCGTTTCACAGCTGATATGACTCCTGCAAAGGCTCGAACCCGATGCGCGCGAAACAAATCGTGCCTCGGCTGACCCATTTGGGTCATGCCCGCGGGCTCGCCGGCAACGCAGATTCTCCATGTCAAACTTGCTGATGTCCCAGCCGTGTCACGATCTCGCAGACCGCTCTTGATCTTCCTGATGACGGCCTCGCTGCTGTTGGCCTGCCCCGGGTTAGGCGTCGCCGGATCGTGGAAGTTCGAATTCGACGCGCGAGACGATCCTTCCCTAACCTATTCGCAAGATGGCAAGATCATCTTCCTGCTCAGCTGCGGTCACGCCTTTGCCTTGCACGCGAAATATCCGGGAACGCCGAAGACTTCCGGCAGCGCATCCATCGAGATCCGCAATGCCAGCACGCGCATGACATTGCGCGGCGAGTTCGAAGAGCCCACCGCGGACGATCAAACCACCTTCGTCCAGTGGGACCTCGGTTTTGCAAGGCAAGATCCTGAGCTCTATGGCAAGCGCTGGGACAAGGTGAGTTCGCGCCTGCTCGACCTGATCGCCAAGGCAGATCCGCTGACGATCGCGAGCGGACAGCAGCGCTATGAGATTCCGCGCGTGGACGTTCCCGGCTGGCGCGGGCCGATCGAAATGTGCGGCAGGGATCAGTGAGACGCGCCGACAATCTTCTGCCTTTGTACTTGCGCAGCTATTTGAACACGACAATCGCCGAGCTTACTGGCTTGCGACCGGCCGCGGTCATCCCGGTTTCGACGGGCTGTGGCGTGACGGATTCGAATTCCGCGAGATCTGCGGCATCCGCCGCCTGGCGCCGTCAGTGTGACCGGCCCGAACGGAGCAATGCATGAGCACCGACGACGCCGTACCGATCGACCACGCCGACTGCTGCGCGCTATGCTCGGCCCTAAATGTCGCGATGGCGCGTCTGAAGGCAATACGGCTGAACTGCATCAGCTTGGCCGGCATGAGACTGCTTTCTTTTCTTGTTCTTGTATGCGTCTCATCGTCTGCCTTTGCCATGACCGATCAGCAGCTCGACGAAATGGCTGTCGAGCTCGAATCCGCCCGCCTGAAAAAGGTGCCTGGTGGCTTTGCGAACTACTTTTGGAGTTTTGCAATTCCGATTCTCCAAAATACCAAAGAGGACGTCGACCTCGTCAGGCTCGAGCGGGCTTTCCGACGAATGAACACCGGATTTTTTCTGCTGGCGGCGCCTCCTAATCAAAAGGCGCAGGATGATTGCATCAAGATCATACCATTCAAAGGACGGCGGCCCGATCTGAAATATTGGGCTTTTCTCGTCGGCACAGGGAAAAGCGAAGCGGATGGGCTCAAATTGGAGTTCGGCATCGATAGCGAAGAAACGAATATCGACCGACTCCGCGACGCCGGCATCCGAATGAAGACATGCAGCCGTACCGAGAATTGAAAACCACTATGACGTAAGAACGACCAAACCGAGTCGACGCTGAACTTGTACTCGCCACGCGCAAGGCATGACGAAAGGAAGAGAGCCATGGAAGTCGTTGCGATCGCATTGGTGATGGCGCTCGTCTACTTCGCCATCGTTGCGTACACGCCGCGATCGTGGGCAAAGCCGTGGCGGCATGTCGAGGCGCCCGCCGGCATCAGCGCGATCGCTTTCAGAAGCCAAATATTGTCAGATGAGGAATAACCGTGAAAACGCACCTGTTGGTCATTTTGGTCTCAACTATTCTGAGCACCTGCCACTCCGCTCAGGCCAAGGCAGATGAATGCAAAGACGCAAGAAATGCCTTCCTCCGCTTTGAAGACAAGTCTTCCGAACGATTCACTAGAGCCGTAAATAGCGCGCCGCCGATGAAAGATGCAGCATCGGCGAAAGCGTTTTATCAAGCGCTATGCAAGGCTCATACTGACAACATTCGGGAGTTTGCCGAATTGAGGCAACTACTGTTTGCTGCCGTCAATGCCTGCAACATGGCGAAGGCCGAAGCAGATTCGTGGCTCCACACACTCGATCAGTCCGCGGAGGCAGGAAAGAAGGACCAGGAGGAATACTGCAATCGATCAGCTGGGCGATAGGTGTCCTCAGCCAGAAATATCCACGATGGCCGGAATGAACATAGCAAGGCGTTGGGCCTTGTTGAGCATCGCCTTCAGCTTGAGCAGGTACGAGTGAGCGAGGAGGCAATGACATCAGTTGAAACGACCGAACACGCACCCCGGCGCAAATGGGGCTGGATATTCGTCGCCCTCCTCTTGGTCGAGGTGGTCATCTTCAGCATACACGCTCACAACCTGACGGAAGAAATTAAGTACTTGCGCAGCTATTTGAACACGACAATCGCCGAGCTTACCCTGGTCAAGATCGACAACCGGACCAAAGAGCTCGATAGGTCTTATCTCATTTCGGGCGCGTCTCTGATCGGCACATTGGTGTGTGTGTGCGGCCCTCGGCTTTCGCCGGCGCAAGACTCCTGCGGAGTAGGCACCGCAACCGGGGGGAGCTTCTGATGGACCGCTCATGTCGCCATTCTTCCAGCCGTTACAGAGCGGTCACGGCCTCAATGCTGATTTGCCTCCTCAGCGCCGGCGCGTGCCATGCCGGATGTCCGAATGACTACGCCAAGCTGGACGGCCACGCTGAGCAGGCGACGGATGCTTTCAACAGTGCCGGCGCGTCGAGCCGCTGCATGACCGCGCGAGCGCTCGTGCGCGCCGAACAGATGCTTCTCAGCTTCGTCGAGGATTATCAGGTCCAATGCGTGTTGGATCAGGAGATCATTGACGTGCAGCGGCGGCGGCTCAGCAAGGCCATGGCGGCTCAAGATGGTTCGTGCGGCCACTGAGCTATCTTTTTTGGGTGCCCAACCGAACTTGTTTCTATTGTTCGTCATGAGCTTCTGAGCTTCGGACGTCGGCGAGCCCTGCTTGCAGAACTTCTCCATGACGACCAAAGTCACCTTCGTCACATTCCTCTGTGCTGGTAATAGATCTTCCTCACCCGGAAGCGGCTTGCTTTCGCCATCTGGGCCGAACGTACCGCCACCGATTATTTCGCGGTTTCCCGCGCCGTCCGGATCGGCCGAGAAGGAGATGCGGAAGGGTTGTCCTGCTCTCAGGTGCAAGGTCGCTGTCAAACTGGAACGGTTGGAAGCAGTGCTCACCCACGTGGCGACTTCCCGATCCAGTCTTGGGCATTCCAGACTTACGAGACCCTCCATCACGAGCCGGAGCAGTGGCTCGTGGTCGGTACCTTCGGCATTGGCGGGAAGGTTTATCAGAAGCGGGAAACATGCGGCGATAGCATGAAGAGTCTTGCTCCTCATATTGCCTCATAGCGATTGTGGGGAGTTTCCGCCCGGCTTGGGACGCCGACAGACGTCAGTGCGATCAAAGACGGGAAGAAGATCGGAAGTGTCATCACAGAACCGCAAGCGTCTCGGGGATTCTCACGAGCTTCCTCCAGGCTTTCGAACAATCTTCAAATGGCGCGCGATCGCCTTGACCAATTCCGGGTCGGCCTCGCCCCTGTCCGGCTCCGACTCGCGGGCAAGCGCCTCCGCGATCGTATGCCGGCCGCTGTCTCTCACTTCGATCCTGCGGCGATGATAGGCCACGATGTCGGCGAAAGGATGCTCGAGCTCTTCCGCCATCAGCTCGGCGATCAGCGCCGCGGCGGCATGCCAGCTCGCCGCCCGCCGCAGGACATCGAGCAGCAGCAGGCGGGTGTCGAGCGATGTGAGGGGACCTTCGCCGAGGTGACCGGCGGCTCTGAGCCGCAAGGCGGTCGCGTCGGACGCCCGGCCGCTGTCATCGGCCACCCAGGCCGCACGGAGCGTATTGAGAAAAGCGGATCTCCGGTCCCCGTAAAACGCATCCTGGGCCGCGCGAACCAGGAAGCGGCGCGAGGCCGGCTCGGCCAAAGGATCGAGTGAAGCGGCCCGGAACTCCGGCGTCTCGACGAAGCTGCGTGCGTTCGCGTCACCCTTGTCGATGCTCGGCGCGACGTAACCGCAATAGGGGCACTCCTGCAGCCACGCGTCGACGGTCGAGCGGAACATTCCCGGCGGGCGCTGGTCGAGGTCACGCGAGCCAAAGGAGTTCGAACTCATGAGCTCCCAACGCTCCGAGGCCATGCCACAGCAATAGCATTTGCGCTTTCTCTTGTCGTAGTCCGTCATGTGCGCTCTAGCCCGCCGCTCCCCAGCGTTTCCTCAGATTGCTCCGGAATCTGTCCGACGCCCGGACAAGCTGTTCCAGCACGCCGTCGCCATTGCCTGGCAGATTCGCGATGCCGGGGCGAAAGATTGGCTTCTTCGCGTCGAGCAACATCCGCAGCATTGCAAAGCTACGCTCCAGCATGGGCTCGGCTTCGTCGACGCTCTCCTCGGCATATCCCTTGGCCAGCTCCGTGAGAATCCACAGCAAGGCGGGGGCGTCATTGCCATACGCTTTTTCGCGGATCGCAAGCAGCCGCTTCAACAGCGGCTCGGCCCGCCGAAATTCCCGGCACTCCACATAGGCGCGTATCATGGCTTCGAGCGCATTCTGAACCTCGAAACTGTCCGGCCCGAATCGCTCTTCCAGAAGGTTCAGGCCAGAATCGAACGCGGAGACGGCCTTGCGGATGCGTTCGTGCCTCGTTCCACTTTGCTGCAGCTTGCTGGCATTGGCGTAGACGATGGCTGCGGCGAGCAGCGACCGAGCAACTTGCTCGCTTCTCGCTCCGAAGATTTCCTCCTTCAGCTCCAGGCTGCGCTGGAGATCGGCCTCGACGTCCTTCCATTTCTCCAAGCGCGCGCTCGTCTCCGCCAGAAGATCGACCGCCTCCGCAACTTCGACGCTATCAGCGCCATGGAGCTTTTCCTTGATCGCGATGCTTCGCTCGAGCAATGCCCGTGCCTTCCGATAGGGTACGTTCGACCCATAGCGTTGGGCGAGGGCTTGGCATTCGGCTGCAACCTGTTCGCTCGTCTCGCCGAAGACCTCGGTCTTGACGGCCAGCCGTCTCAGCTGCAGCGGTTCGAGGTCTTCGAAGTCCACGCCTCCCGCCTGACCGATCCAGGTATTGAGATCGGAAAGTGTCGCTTCGGAACCATGCAGGGCTTCCTCGAGCGCAAGACAGCGCTCGAGAAAGGGGATGGCCTCGACGGGATCTTCATGCTGGCAGATCACCCGGACGAGCGACCTCAAGCCGGTCGCGACCTCGTCGCTGACCGGTCCGAAGCGCTTTTCAAGTCCCGCGATGTGCTTGAGGTGATTGGGTGCATAGAAGGACGTCATGGCGATTCACCTCCCTTGTCCTCATCGTCAGGGTCGTCCGGCGAACGCTCGCTGCCGTCGATCTCGATGATCTCTTTATCGCCAGGGACGATGGGCGACCAGCGCCGAGGCGGGGTGATGGAATCGCCCGCAGCGATCCTACCGAGGGCATGGGCCACCCGATCAATCCCGGGACCGGACGCCTCGCTCATCTGCCTGAAGTCGTCGTCAGAGAAACCCGGCCAAAGCTCCCATAGCGCGTCGAAGCGATCGTCCTCTTCAAGACTAAGGGTCTCTTGCAAAGCCCCGACGCCAAGCCGGACGACTTCGTTCATGTCCGCCTCGCGGCCGTGCTGGAGCAGTCGGTGGGCGAAACGAAGCAGCAGCTTGACCTGATGCGGCCATTTGTCGACGGCGCCGCCTCGCAGCGTCGACGTGAAGTCCTCGACACGACCATACGTTGCGACGTTTCGATGGCGGCTTCGAAGACCTCAAACAGCTTCGCCGGCTGATCGGCGATCAACACCGCTTTTGCATTCAGACTGCGCGCGATCAGAGGTCCGATGTCGTCATGCCGGCCAGTCGCAATCAACGTCCCTACCAGAGCATCGAGCGTAGCGACGAGCTCCGCGTCGTCAGGCGCATGCTGCTCATCATGGATGGCAAGCGCCCGGCGCAGCAGCGGCTCGGCCTCCGCCGGCCGGCCGAAGGAGGAGTCGGCTGATATTCAGCACCCTGCACGCCACCTCGGCCGGGGCGGCACCATGGCTCTCGACGATCTCAAGGCTGCGCCGGAAATAGGATACGGCCTGGTCACGGCCAAAGAACTGGCGCTGATACCAGCCGGCGAGCGCATCGAGACAGGGCACGAGATCGAGGCTCATTGGGCCCGCGAGGCTCTCCCGGATCGCCAGGCTTCTGCTGAACAACGTTTGCGCATCGCCCTTGTCGCTGCGCTCCGCACATTTCGCCCAACGCTCCAGCGCATCGGCAACAGCGATGTCAGCGCCAAAAATGTGTTCCCGGATTTCCAGGCTGCGGCGGAAATAGGGTTCGGCGCCCGAATAGATGCGGTTATCGGCGTACCACAGCGCGAAATCCTCGAGGGCGTCCGCGAGCCCCAGGTCGTGCGGACCGAACTCCGATTCGAGCCGCGCGATCTCTGCGAGTTTTTGTTCGATGACTGACGACACGCCCGGCAAATGCCTCGAGAGTCGAGTTTCAAAGGTACGCGACGCGTTTCAGCACCCCGCATCCCTGTGCTCGCTGCGGAGCTTCGCCAGCAGTTCAGCCGTTCGGGCGTCGTCTGCGTTGGCCTCAAGCTGCTTTTCGTACATCTTGCAACGCAGACTGTATTTGGCCGACGGAGATTTCCTTGCATTCGGCGCCTGCACCAATCGATGGGGTGGCTTGGCAGACTCCCTCCTGGCCACGTCCGCATTCTTCAAGGCGATCTTCTCGTTTCTCGCATCGCCAGCCTTTCTGAACTCTAAAGCCGCCTCCCGGAAGCGGTCTTCGGACGTGGACCAGTCCGCGGGTCCTCCGCCGGACTGACCGGCAACACGCGCTGCGGCCTGACCGGCACTGAAGAGTGTACGGGCGTACCGCGCCGCCGCGGCCTTGGCGGGATCATCTCCCGCGGGGCTCGGCTTTGCCGGCAAGGCAGCGGCGGGCGGCGGCGCATCCGGGGCCGGCGACGGCGTCCTGTCGATTCCGAGAACGTCCGCAGCAACGTTATTGACCGCAGATCCGGAATCCTTGGCGCGTGCGCTGGCTGGCACCGCTCCGATCCGGGTTGCAACCGCGGCGCCGCCGTTCGTCGACATCGATTTCCCGTCGGGCGCGAGCGTGTAATTCCACGACCCCAGGCTGTTGGTGTAGGTCAGGACGTTTCCCGAACAGGTCCAGGTGCCCTGCACGCAGGAGGGGTGCTCGCTGCACAACGCCCTGCCATCGGGGGTTATGGTGCCTCTGTTACCACTGCCCGAATGTCTCCAGTCCCCGATGAACTTTGCCGCGCAACTGGATGGCGGCGCAGCCCCGGCGGGCACAGCACAGGCCAACAACAGCAGAAGGGCGATCGAGCGTCTCATATTAGGTTCTCCAAAAAGCAGCCGGTCACGTCGATCAGTGCGCGGTGCGGTTGCAGAATTCTCCCGCTTTGACGCAAGACTGATTGGCGCTTCGACATTGCGCATAAGCATCACGATCGGCTTCCTCTGCGGTGCTTCGGGCGACAGCTCCCCAGCCGGTCCCGGTACTCGTCCAATACAGTGAAATACAGGCATCGGTGGTCAAATGACCCGGCAGGCGACCCCGGCGCTATTACTTCGACAGCGGTCCATGGAATCGGCTTGCGCCTGGCTCGCCGTGACTCGGTCCCATGACATTCCGTAAGCGAGGCGGCTGGTACTGCTTAGCGCAAGCGCGCCGTACCGCTTGTTCGGGGCACAGTCGTTTCCCGACAGCGTCTCGTCGGGGCCACACTTGGTGGTCGCGATCTTCCCTTCCAGAGAAGCGCTTGGCTTCGGAATATCGCCTGACGAAGGTTCGCTCGATAGGCTGGAGATGTTGGTATTGTTGCCGTTGGTGAGTCGGTCCGTGGCTTCCTTGTTGAAATCGAGCTGAATTGTGACAGGCTTAGTTGCACTTCCGACATCGCAGCCTGCCGCCCGAACAGGCGCGTTACCTATCAGGGAGATTGAACGCTCGTCTGTTATCGTGGCCGCCACATCAAACGAAGCTGGGGGACAGCCCTTGCGGTACAAATAGCTCTTTCCGCTGAGTGCACTTCCTCTTCTATAGCCTTCGAATAAGACCGTTCCTACTTCGATTCCCGCAGCCGAGAGACCTTCTCGCGGTTCAAAGTAGACAGCTGACCGCCTCTGACCGTCGCTCAACCACTTGAGCCTTGACCCGTTGTGATCCCAAATTGATTCGCCTGCGTGGACAGGGTGAACAATAGCCAACATAGCTCCGAGCGCGAGCAGGCTCCTGGTGAACATTCACGCCTCTAATGCTGCAGTGCAGCGACGACCCCTCCGGCTGTCATAACGCCAGCCCTAGGCCACCTGCAGGTCAAACTAAGCAAACGCTCGTCTGTCGCATGACCCAAACGGGTCACGTCTTGCGAGCCCCCAAATTTTCGGTCGCAATCCGATTTTACCCTTCTTCGGACTGACGAATTAGTCGGACGCAATCAAACGACGCAAATAGTTAAATTGCACTATAATTGACCATGAAGTTGAGAAGGAGCGTAACGGCTACCGGAATATGAAATGGTTTGATCACCTTATGCTTATGCCTTTTCGTCGCCGGTAGGCTGGCGCACCGCGTGATCAACGGCCTGCCTGTTCGTCCGCAGCGTAAGGGGACGTCATCCATGACTTCGCTGAAGCTTAGAATTATGGCAGTCACAGCCGCGATGCTGTTCTCGACCGCCGCATCTGCCGACGAATGCGATTCCAAAGCTGCGGAAGGAGCCGCCAAGATCGGCGGAACGGTTGTGTCCCGAATGGTGATTGGGATTGCCATCGAACATCCAAGCGTCGAAACTCTCGGCGTGGTGTGCGAAGACCACAAGGCAATCCTGATTGTGGCGGAATCCCGCGAGAAGACTCCGCGGGTCGATTTTTACGAGACGGTCGGGCGGTTCATTGCCGCCGCATTCCCTGCAATCACCTACGAAGAAGCATCATCTGAAGCGCTGAGGTGCCAGACCATGGCCCGTTCAAGAGACCGAGAATGGGCAGCGAGCGAAATCAAAGGCCTCCGGTTTCAGTGTCGATTTGATAGTTCCGACGACGATGGCTATGGCCCGGTCCTATCGGTACACCTTCCCTAAGATCGTGTTCGTTCGGAAGTAAAAGTACGAAATCGCCAGATCCGCCCACGACGTAACACTCTGCGAAAAGGCCGTCCACGCGGCCGCCTGCCTGAACCAGAGTATGAGCTGATCCTGCGCGGTTTCCAGCCGGATGAAATGGAACAGAAATGGTCCGTCTGTTGTGACGGTGGATGGGTCTATTTCTGTCGGAGCTGGACGCTTCATGACCTTTGCCCTGCTGGCCGACCGGCTGAAGAAGCTCGTACGTTTCGGTGTGCTGCGCAAGATTTCCCTATCAGGAAGCGCCCAAGCGCTATGAATACATCCTGACGCAAAAGGGTCTCGACCTCTATACGATCATCAGGTCGATCGTGCATTGGGGCAACGTTCACATGGTCGACTCGCGCGGACGACCGTTGCTGCACGAACACAAGAACTGCCACAAGATGTTTGATCCCGTCATGGTCTGCTCGGAGTGCGGCGAGCCGCTGACGGCGAAGGCGGTTCACGTCCATCCGGGCCCCGGCGCGCGGAAACCCACACGCACCGGCGCGGCCGCACGATAATTCGCGAGTAACATTCACCACTGACGCGGCTCAGCAGTCGCCGGCCGAACACCAGCATTGCCTCGGACGAACCAGTAGTCGGAAACAGATTCGTCAGTTCCGCCGGGCAGACCAATACCCCGAACAACGCGCCCCTCCCGAATAGCCGCTCCACGTTCCCCGACCGGTATGGCTCGAGAGCCGACCTGAGCCGGACGCATATTTGTCCGAAACGGTCACCGAAGCGCGGACGGCGCCCGAGCGCGCCACACGGCCCCTGAACCTCACGAGGTTGGGATGTGTGACGACCCCGTCAGTGATATTGACGGAAAACGTGTAGGTCGGATCGCACGCGCCCCTTTGCGTCACGAAGAGAAGGTCCCAAGAGCCGTCGTAAACTGTGCGGGCCTGTGCGACCGATACAGAGGCGACCAGGCAACTTGCGGCGATCGTATGAGTGAGAAGGTTTTTCATTGTCTGCTCCATGTGTGTTTTGGCCAATCGCCTCGGTTTGCAGATATCAATACGGCGCATGCCGCCGGGCACGCATGGTTGATCACTCAGCAGCAAGGGCGCGGTGTCGCAACGGCAATTCGACCCGCCCCCATACATCCAGCAGCGCTTGCGCGAGCGCATCAATGATCCCGTCATCGTGATATGGCGTTGGCGTGATGCGGAGCCGCTCGACAATGCACTTGCATCTATGATGCTCATCACAGAGCTCCTCAGTCGTGTTGCCGTTCGATGTCGGCACTAGGCAATCGCTGGACGCTTCGTGTGCCTTGCTTCGTCGCGATCGAACATAGTTAAGGGACCGAGCGAGTTCTTTGCGTCACATGCTTTTGTTTTGTCATTTGTTGCTGGCCAATGAAGACGGATGCAGATGCTGGATGATGGCCGTGCGTGTTTGAGAGTGGCGATGACGCGACCTCCGGATTCACGCCAGCACCGGAAGAGCCTGTCTGATATCAGCCGGCGAAGAATCGTGTTGTCGCGATCCAAACTCGCGGCGATATTGGCCGGGCGCTCGACCTGTTGCCTGGCTGAATGCGCGTGTGAAACTGGCTTGGTCGGAAAAGCTGAGCGCCAGCGCAATATCCACCAACGATCGATCACCTTGCGTCAACAAGGCTTTCGCGCGATCAAGGCGCCTGATGCTGACATAGCGATGAGGAGAATGTCCGACGGCCTGCTTGAAGGCGCGGGCAAAATGGTATCGGCTCAGACAGGCGATCGAAGCCATGCCATCAAGGGTAAGATCGCCTTCCAGGTTTGCCTCGACGTAATCCAGCACACGGGCCAGCCTGCGACGATCTAGGCCTTCCTTTGAAGCAGAGACGGTGGGCTGGCTTGTCGGTGCACCGGAGTGCGTTTGAACGAGCCTGGCCGCCATGCTGTTGGCCAAGGATTCAACCAGCAGCCTGCCGGCCGAGGTCTCATCCTGCAGTTCTGACGCAAGGGCGCGGGCGATCTCGCCCAGCAACGGATCCCGGAATGCGTTGTCATATCTCAGCGCGCCGATCACGGATTTGTCGACGTGGCGGCCCAGCCTGCCCGGGGTGAATTGGCTTGGGGAAGATGAATATGCATGATCTCGGGCAGATCGCCGGCGATCGCGATGGAACCCTCATTCCAGCTCGGAGGAGTGAGCCAAACAGTATTCCGGAGGGCGACAGTCGAGTCCTGGATCGCGGAGCCGCACCGTGTGACCAGCGACCCATTTCCGCACACATCGACGCAAACTTCGATGTCGGACAGCGCACCGCGCCAGGGAATTACGCCCTTTCCAACGTACCGCATTTCCGCCGACAAGCACGACCAGCCACGATTCTTCGAAGACAATACCAGTTTGCTCTGGCCACCAGCCGTCCAGGAGTCGCAACAAGGTTGCGGTTCATTTCGGTTCACAGCGGGGGGCTGTTCCAATCTGACCTCCAAGGCGGCCTCCTACCATTGGTCGCAGGTGCACGCATGGAAGGTAGATGCCGGAGGGCGCGGGCGGCATCTGTCAAATGACCAGTCCGATGACAGACCCGGTCACTGGGCCGTATTACCGGCTGTAGCCAGAACGGACGACAGGCCGGATCGCGAGGTGATCCCAATCTTCGAAAAGACCCGTTGCAGATGGTAGCCGACGGTCCGATGAGACAGATAGAGTCTGGCTCCGATAATCTTGTTCGAATGCCCCTGAGCCGCGAGCTGTGCGATGTGCAGTTCCTGTGGGGTCAGACTTTCCCAAACCTGTGCTGTCCGGCGAAGGCTTGCCTCGCCGGCTGCGCGCAACTCCTCCCGCGCGCGATCGCTCCAGGGTGAAGCGCCGAGCGCGTCGAAGATATCGCGGGCCTGACGCAGCGGCGCCCGCGCATCGGAAGAGCGGCGCTGTCGGCGAAGCCACGCGCCGTAACCGAGCAGCAGGCGCCCTCGCAGGAAGGGCCAATTCTTTGCAGCCGGCCCAAGCCCCTTCATGAAGTATTGCTCTGCCTCCTCATTTGTCGCGATCAGCGCCTTACCGTAGCATAACATCGTTGCGACCCACGGCACCGGATCCGGATCGGATACGCGCTCGACCTCATCGATCAGCTTGCGCGCATCCTGCGAATGATCGGAATAGACGGCCGCTTCGACAAAGTCGGCCAGCGCGAAGAATTGCAGGCCAGAGTTGAAAGCCGGATCGGCCGGCGCAAACAGCCGCTGCAGATGCTCGAAGGCCTCCAAATGCCGACCGGCACCGATGGCCGTTATGCCGCGCCCCAACTGCAGCATCGCAAGCAGGAAACTGGCGCCAGTCGACAAGACCAGGCGCTCCGCTTCCGTCGCGCATGTCTCGACCTGCTCAAGCCTGCCCTGCATGCCCGCAAGCTGCGCTTCACGATCGTGGCCGCTGCCGTCCATACTGCAGATCCGGTCTCCTCGGCAAAACGGGCGGCTTCCTCAGCTTCTCGCCTCGCCCCGATCCAATCGCCGACTTCCATTTCAGCCCATGCCTGAGCGAACAACGCTCGCGCCAAATTGCCGATTCGCCCCTGTTTGCGCAGCCCCGCGGTAGACTCAGCCAGGAAACTTACACCAAGATCAAACGCGCCGATGACGTTTGCAGTGCTTCCCAGGATTCGCGCAACATGAGGATCGTGGCCGCCCTTTTGCGAAAGCAGCTTCAGCCCCGCGTATACCTCGCTGCTTCGTCGAAGCGGGTCGGAATAGGCGGATATGGCGATGCCGCGCGGGTCGAGCTCCGATAACTCGAGTGATCTTGCGGCGGTGAGGACGCTCGCGCGAAGCTCGCTACCCGCGATGCTCCACCAGCAGCTTGCGCCGCTCGCCAGAGAAGATTGCTCGCCAAGTCCTTCGCGCCAGCCGCGCGCGCCTGGTCGGCAAGATTTACGAGGGCGGAAATCCTGCCGAGATCATTGACCATAACATCTCGCGGCACCAGCCGACCCGGGCGACGCCCAGCCTATCCGACGGCTCCACCTCGGCTTCCCGCAACAGATGCTCCAGCAACCCCGGTCGACCAAGGTCGGTTGCAATTTCGGCGGCCTGCAAGAATCGTTCTCTCCTGGCCTTCGCCGTGCTGCTCAGCTTTGCCGCGATCTGCAGAACCTCCATGGCCATGGTGTTGGCGCCCCGGCTCTGCGCACGGCTCGCCATGAGATCGAGTTCGGCGGCCAGGTCGTCGTCGGGCCCCACGGTCGCCGCAGCACGATGCCAAAGCCGGCGGTCTTGATCCTCGATGACCGCCGCAAGCGCGGAATGAACCCTTTGGCGCGTTGCAACGTCGGCGGTTTGATGGATCGCGGATCGCACGAGCGGGTGTCGAAACCGAACCTGCATTGCATCGAGATCGATCAGCTGGGCGGAGGCGGCGGGCGCAAGGGCGTCGACTCCGATATTCTGGGCCAGCAGCACTTCGCCGGCGCGCAGGATTTCGTGGAGAGACGTTCCGTCGTTTTCAGCGGCAACGTTCAACAGCATCTGAGTGGCGCCCGGAAGACCGGACAAGCGGCTGGAGAAGGTGCGTTCAAGTCGCTCCGTCAAGGAAAGCCATGGAGCTTCCCCGTCGTCCTCAGTTCGCAAGCTGTGCGGCAACTCTACCAACGCCAATGGATTGCCGGCGGCTTCCTTGAGAAAGCGGTCGCGCAGCTTCCCGGAGAGGTCAGGGGCCCGGATGTCGAGCAGGCGGGCCGCATCGACATCGCCGAGCGCAGAAACGACATGCCGCAATGTGTCGGTATCACCAAATGGAAGGGAAAAACCCTCTCGTAGAGCGAGCAGCAGAACGATCGAATCAGCACTCTGACGCCGGGAGACAAACGACAGCACGTCACGCGTCGCTTCATCCAGCCATTGCGCATCGTCAACGACCAGGAGGATCGGTTTGTGAGTTGCGCTTTCAGGAGCAGCGTCAGCGTTGCAAGCGCGACCAGCCAGACATCATGCGCCGGCGACGAGGGCATCGGGGTGCTATCCAACTGCTTAGGCGGCGAGGTCGGAAATGCCTGGGTCTTGGTGCCCACCCTTGCTGTTCCGGGCTTCGATGGCCTTGACGGAGTTTTCAAAAGCCTTTTCCAGAACACCCCTGCCGATGGTCCCGAGCACGAAGCCGAGCAGCCGACCCGTCAGGTTTCTGCCGTCGCGTATCACGACCACATCAATGTCGGTCGTGCCGTCGGGTTTACGGGTAAAAGTATAGGTGTGACCCGAGGCGCCACTCCACACATTGGAGTCGGTTGTCGTGAGGACGACGTGCTCAGGATCAGACCAGTCATAATGCAGGCGCTCCCAGATTCCGCCTGAACCTTCAGTGACATCGGCGTGCGAGCCGGTCCGATGATGCACCTTGAGATACGCATCGCTGCTGTTGTCAAACAGCTTCGAGCGGCCGGGCCCGAAATCGGTCAGGCCGGCCACGTACTGCTCGGGCGTCGCCGTGGTAGTTCGATGAAGGTGGATGGTCGACATATGCAGTTTTCCTTGGCGGTGCTCCTTGGTGAGCGCAGCCGTTCAACTCGGGTTCAGTTCGAGGCTGTGTTCGGTTTGCGAACGAGCACGCTGTCCCCTTCCCGGCTGATTTCGATCACGCCCGCTGGCTGCGGTGTCGAGAGCAGCAGGCGCTGACCAGGTGTGAGAAGAGATACGACGCGGAACGGTGTTCCTGTCTCGCCTTGCGCCAGAGTGGCGACCACGCGAAATCCGTCGCGCTCGACGGTGTAGTAGGCGACCCCCGATATCCCGCCGAGGTTAATGCTCTTGGCCTCAATGGGACGCAGCCCTTCTGCGTGGGCCGCCGTCAGAGAAGCGATACCGAATGCGGCGGCGAAAAGCGTGTTGCGGATTGACATGACGATTGCTCCTAATAATTGGCGATCGAGCACGGCGAAGTCGTTGATCACGACAGCGGTTCGCCGCCCCGATGAATCCAGGTTCCGTTGATGGCGATCGGTGTGCTGTCGGGCTGCCCGTTGATCGGATCAGCCGGCGGGAAGACGCTGTCGTAGATTGACCGGGCTTCTCGTATCAGGCGGAGCCGTTCGCGCTCGGCCTTCGGGATAAATTGGATGACTTCACCCATGTTTCGCCTCCAGTTCGTGACGCCGTTTCCGGCAGGTCGTGACTGGGAGGTGGGGCGAAAGGCCCGGGTCAACAGGCGGGGAAACCGGGAGTCATCCTTCCGGATTTTGGAAGCTCGACAGCGGAGTGAGCACCGCCTCGGTTTACTCCGCGAAAACCCGCTTCAGCCGCGGGGCTGCAAAGTCCAGAAACGCTCTGACCTTGATCGGCAGAAACCGGTTCGCTGTGTAGACGAGATTAACCGGCATTGGCGGTGGCTGGAATTCATCCAGTACGGTCATCAATGCTCCCGCTTCCGGACCAGCTTCGAGTTGGTAGGCGAAGGCGATGGAAATTCCCACGCCAGCGCGGGCTGCCGTACAAGCCGCTTCCGCGCTGCCGACGATGAGCCGCGTATGCACCGGCGCCGCGATGGTCGCCTTGCCTCTGACGAATGTCCAGACATCCGGTGGCGAGAAGCCAGGATAGCTGATGCAATCATGTCCGGCCAAATCTTCCGGCGTGCGCGGCGTTCCGCGCGCCGCCAGGTAGGCCGGACTGGCGCACACCACCCGGCGTGTCCTGCCGAGCCGCAGCGCGACCAGGCTCGAGTCCGGCAATTCGCCGATGCGCACCGCGACATCGATTTGCTCCTGGGCAAGGCTCAGCTTCTGGTCGGTGGGGATCATCCTGACCTTGATGTCCGGGTAGGTCTTGAGGAAGTCCGCAATGATCGGCATCAGAATGATGCGCCCAAGGCCCAATGGGGTGGTCACGGCCAGCTCGCCCGTCGGCGTGGTATACTCGCCGGAGGCGGTACGCTCCGCTTCGAGCACATCGGTGAGAATGCGCTTGCAAGCCGCAACGTAGGACGTGCCTGCATCCGTTAGCACCAGCTGCCGGCTCGATCGGTTGAAGAGCTTCGTCCGCAGGTGAGCCTCGAGCTCGGATACGTTGCGACTGACTGTTGTGAGCGGCGTTTTCAACCGCCGCGCCGCCGCGGACAAGCTGCCCTGCTCGACCACGGTCAGAAAGGTCGACATCGCTTCCAGGCGATCCATCGGATCCCTTCCATAATTCGGGAGGATACCTTCCGATTTTGCCATATCACCCCGGACTGCGGAAGACGGCATCGCCTGGGGTGATCCGGATGGCCCTTCGAGCGAAGCGAGCCTTCCGCTGCCTGGAAGGACCCTTCCCACCTATGGCCCTTTCTGAGGTGGGCTCTCCGATCGATGTCTTTGGATGATGACGCGAGAAGCGCCGCCTTCAACACAGGAGAGTTCAATGACAAGGCATCTCGAATCCTATCGGTACGAAATCCAGTACAGCGACGACGCCGACTTCGTCACGTATCAGCGCAAGTCGAGCGACGGCGTTTGGCAGACAGTCTCAGCGTGGATGATTCTAAATTCGGCGGATGACTGAGTGTTGGCCCACCATTGCGCAGCCGACCAGTCGTTCCTGTTCGGACATCCAACGACGCACCGGCGAAACTCTCCACATTGTACTCGGTGCAATGTTTCTATTGCACCGAGTAATGTCTCGGATCATTCTGTCAACCAAGCTCGTAGAGGGGCCAGCATTCAAAGCCGTTTCACGGCGGGTTGACAGCGCCAGCCATGAATGTTGCTCGGAGCATTGAGATCCTCACTCGGAGCATTGGAGACCAAAATGCCTGCGGTAGTCTCGACGATCATCCTGCCTGCTGCCATCAAAGGGGCCGGGATAGCTTCTCGGCTGCTTGCCGGCGGTTGCGAGAGGTTCGCGGGCTATCTCGGCCGACGGACCGCCATTGCCTGCCTTCACGATCTAGACGACCGCGCACTGCGGGACATCGGCATCCGCCGTTTTCAGATCGAGGCCGCCATCGACGGTCTCATCACATTCTCTGCACAAGCGGACGAAGGGATGGTGAGCGCCGCGGCGGTAGCGATTTCGCGCGAGCGCCGGCGCGCTCCAACCCTGGAGTCACAGCCATGGAGCTGACCGTAGCCACGATCCTGATCACCTTTGCCGGCATGTTCCTGATCTGCTTCATGAAGGGCGCGTTCGGCGGCGGATTCTCGATTGTGGGCATTCCGCTATTGTCTCTCGTGATGGATCCCGTTACCGCCGGCGGCCTTCTCGCGCCGTTGTTCATCGCGATGGACTTGTTCGCCCTTCGCTACTGGAAGCCTTCGACCTGGTCGAAGCAAGATCTTCTGCTGCTGTTGCCGGGCCTCGTGACCGGGATCGGACTGGGCTATCTGCTGTTCCGCTTTCTTGACCACCGCGCCATCGCGATCGCGATGGCCGCGACCACCTTGATCTTCGTGGCGCTGTGGCTTGCTGCAGGCGCGGAGGTGATAACGCGTCCGCGTTCGACGCCGAAGGCCATCACGGCCGGCCTCGCCTCGGGCGTGACGACCATGGTCGCGCATTCGGGCGGACCGCCGCTCGCGATGTATCTGCTGCCCCTCGGCCTCAGCAAGGAGGTCTACGCAGGAACGACAAGTCTGTTCTTCACTGTCGGCAACGCGACCAAGGCCGTCCCGTGGCTCTTGCTAGTGAAGCCGACGGGAAACGTCTGGACGTTGATGGCGATTTGCCTGCTCGCCATTCCCGCTGGCGTGTGGGCGGGTTGGCGGCTTCACGGAAGCTTGGACCAGCGCCAGATCTATCGGGTCTGCTACGGATTGTTGGTCGTGACGGCGCTGAAATTGTTATGGGATGGAGTTTCCGGCTACCTCATGTGAACCGGCTGTTCCCGCGGCTTGGTGTGGGACTCGCAAACACTAACAGCCCCTAACAACCAATAACGAACAAATTGCGCTGCCTGTGCCAAGTTAGCTTCGCAACAATGATGAATGCGATCCTGGAGCGCCACATGGAGATGCAATCAGAGCAGCCGGCCGCCGCAGGCCGCTATGAGCAGTGGCCGCACCGTGGCGTTTGGGATCGGCACTGTCCAGGCGAGCTGCTGCTGTCTTCGACGGATCGGGGTTGGTCCGGCCTGTCGGCCGAATTGTGCACTGCTAGAAGAGGCGTTGGCCCGTGGAGGACCCCACCATCCGATATCCGGATTTGCGTGGCCACCCGTAGCAATCAAACGATTCTCACGCGGCGGGCGCCGGGCATCGAAAGTCGGATAGTCGCCGAGCGAGGTACGGTTTGGCTCTCTCCTCCCGGCTTGCAGGAGGGTGCGGTTGATTTCGCTGAAGATCTGCCGGAATTCTTGCACATCTATCTTCCGCTAAGCCACTTCGCGTCGAGCAATTTCCACAACGAGACCGGTGAATCGGCAATCCACGCGCTAAACTACGAAACGGCTTTCGAAGATCCGCTGCTGGCCGAGATCGGATTTGCCGTAGCCTCCGAGCTAAAGATTGAAACTTCAGCCGGCAGTCTGTTCGTCGAATCCCTCGCATCTAGTCTGGCGGCGAGGTTGCTTCAAAAGCGAGCCAGCGTATCACGCACTCAACTTTTTCCTCGTCGTGCTCACCATGGGCTCGATCAGCGCAGACTCTTTCGTGTGCTGGACTACATTGATGCGAACCTGGAGGGTGACCTCAGCCTTGAAAGTATGGCAAGGATCGCGTGTCTAAGCAGATACCATTTTGCGCGAGCCTTTCGACAAGCCGTCGGAGAATCTCCCCATCGCTACGTCAGTGCCAAGCGCCTGGAGCGGGCGAAAGCCCTATTGACACGTGGCGATCGGCCCTTGGTGGACATCGCGTTGACGCTCAACTTTTCCAGCCAAGCCAATTTCACGCGAGCCTTCAAGCAGGCGACCGGGCAGGCGCCAGGTCAATATCGTCAAACGGCGGGATCACAAGCATCCAAATCCTCTCTGATGGACGCCAGGCATTCACTTTCGGCTTTTGCCTGAGCCTGCATATCGTTTGCGAGCCAGCGGCAGCAACACATGACAAGACGAGAGCACGCGCTGCAAAGCACGCGGGCCGTCATACGACTATCTTCGCCGGGCTAGTCATCCACTGAAAGGCCGCTCGACGTGCCGATACGTCAATACTTCGTGTGGGTGGGAGGCGCCCTCCTCGTGTTGTTGTTTGCGGCTGACTGGCTGCTCCCAACGCCTCCTGCATATTCACATTCCGCGGTCGCTCCGAGCGAACGGGCCAACCTGCGCATCACTTCGGACCAAAAATGGCCGGAGCGGATAGTGTTCGACGCCGCTTACGCGCCAGTGACACACATTGCTGAGTCTGACCTCGCGGCGAACCTCGTCCCCGAAGTCTTTTCCCAGACTTCGTGGCGCAGCCCACGCGATACGTTCGCTGCGGTGGAAGAAGCTGCGGCCCCTGGCCCGACAGCAAGAAATGAAAATGCATCGGCAATCCGTGCAAAGCCGCAGCAGCCCAGAACTCGTATGGCTAGTGCGGCCAAGATCCATTGATCGAGAACCAACATGAAAGACGCTCTGTGCCTCGCCGTGTTCGCTGGCAAAATCCTGTGCTTCGCGATGTTCGTGACGGTCCTGAAGCCGGACGTCATCGGCGTCATCCAGACGTCGGCGCTTCCTGTCGACTGCAGGATGGAACGTTCAGGGCTGCAGCAATGCGTTTCGAACGCATTTGCGAGAGCTTCGCTGGCCGACGCGAAGTCATGCATCGCACATAGACACCCCGATCACTGCTGACGCAACGGTCCGCCGACGCCATGACCCATGCTGCCTCATTCCGGGATCGACATGCCGCCGTCATCTTCGCGCTGCGGACCTTTGCAGCGGCGATGCTGGCGTTCTCGATCGCGCTGCTGCTGGACATGCCGCGCCCCTATTGGGCCATGGCGTCGGTCTATATCACCTCCAACCTGTTCACGGGGGCGACCACCTCCAAGCCGTCTACCGCATTCTGGGCACACTGATTGGCGCGGCAGGGACCATCGTGCTGGTCCCGAACCTCGTCAATGCGCCGGAGCTGCTCAGCCTCTGCATCGCGCTGTGGGTTGGCATCTGCCTGTATCTTTCGCTGATCGACGGCACGCCGCGCAGCTACGTCTTCATGCTGGCCGGCTACACCGTGGCGCTGCTCGGCTTTCCCATCGTCTCGACGCCCCAGTCGGCCTTCGACATCGTGGTTTCCCGCGTGCAGGAGATCACGCTCGGAATCGTCTGCGCGAGCGTCGTCGCGATGCTCGTGCTGCCCCGCAGCGTGGCTTCCGCAGTCACCGCACAAACCGACGCATGGCTCGCCGGCGCGCGCGGGCTCGCTGCGGACGTCCTGACGGGCCGCGGCAGCGATCAGAAGCGTGGCAATGAACGCATGCGTCTTGCCGCTGCGGCCTCCGAAATCGACCAGCTTGGGCGACATCTCGGCTTTGAGGCGACCACGTCCACAAGTATCGGGCTAGGGCTGCAATTGCTCCGGCAACACATGCTGTCGCTGCTGCCGCTTCTCGGATCGATCGAGGATCGCAAGCTGCCTCTGGGTCCGCACGACGAGGCGGCTGCGCGCATTTCGTCTATGTGCACAAGAATAGCTGCATGGCTCGAAGGGGGCGGCCGCGATGGACAGGAAGCCGATGCGTTGCGCGCAGCGCTTGATAAAGCACGACCGGTGCTGAGCGTGGACGCCGGCTGGATCGAGATCGCGATCTCAGGTCTCATCGTACGGCTGCGCAACCTCGTCGATGTCATGCAGGATTGCCAGCTCCTGCGCGAAGCCCTCGCCGAGGGGCGCAATCCCGAATCGCTTCATCTCGTCGTCTCTCATGGCGCCGCGGCTGTTGCCGTTCCGCATCGCGACTACTGGTCTGCGCTCCTGGCGGCCGGGTCTGTAGCCCTTGCGGTGCTGTGCTGCAGTTGCTTCTCCATTGCGACTGGCTGGTCGGACGGGGTTGCCGCACCGCTTTTCGCAGCTGTCGTCGGCAGCTTTCTGGCGGGCGCGGACGATCCGCTGCCGGCGTTCCGCAATTTCTACGGACTATTCCTCGTCGTGATCGCCGTGCATGGCATCTACCTGTTTGGCGTGCTGCCGCGGATTACGACTCTCGAGGTGCTCATTGTCGCATTGATGCCGATTTTCCTTTTATTCGGCTGGATGGCTGCGCGGCCCGCGACCGCACGCCTCGGCGCCATACTTGCCATCTATCTCTCGGTGCAACTGGCGTTGACCGAGACCTATTCGGCCGATTTTATCACCTATGCCAACTCCAGCGTTGCGCTGATGCTGGGCGTGGCGCTGACCGGCGTGACCTGCGGCATCGTTCGCCTGGTCGGGGCTGACTGGATCGCAAAGCGATTGCTGCAAAGCAATTGGACTACGCTTGCATCGGTCGCCGAGCGCACCTCGGATCAAGATCCCTTTGCGCTTGCCAGTCTTATGCAGCATCGCCTCGCCCTGCTTGCTGCGCGCATCACCGTCGTTCCTGCCGACGCAAGGAGCGGCGCCGCCAATCTCCGCCAGCTTCGGACGGCGCTCAACATTGTCGGCGTGAGGCGGGCGAGCTTGGGCCTGTCACGCTGCACAAGAGCGGCAGTCGAAGCCTTTTTCGCTCGTCTTGCCCCGATTTGCAGGACCCATACGGCGGGGCCGCTTCCAGATGGCCTAATCGGACAGCTCGATAGCACCATCGTATTGACGTTGCAGGAACCCTCGAGCGAAGCCCGCGATCACGTCCTGATCGGTCTCACCGGCGTTCGTTCCGGGCTCTTTCCGGAGTCGCCGGCCTATCAACCGCAACAAATCGAATCTGGGACGATCGCCGCATGAATTACCAACTTGACCTATTCGGCGTGCTCGTTCCGACGCTCCTGCTCTGGAGCGTGGTTGCCTACGTGCTTGCGCGCCTCGTCAGCAAGCTGATTGCTCGTATCGGCCTCTATCGATGGATCTGGCATCCCGCACTATTCGATTTCGCGCTTTTCATCTGCTTAGTCACCGGCCTGGTCTTCGGCTCCACGGAGGTATTCTCATGACAGCACCCGTTTCGTTCCAGAAAGCCTTATGGCGCGGGTTCACGATGAAGTGCCCGAACTGCGGTCAGGGCCATCTGTTCGGCCGCTTTCTCAAGGTGGTCGACAACTGCGAGGTCTGCGGCGAAGATTACACGCCGCAACGCGCCGACGACCTTCCGGCCTATCTTGTGATCGCGATCGTCGGCCACCTGGTCGTCCCTGCCCTTCTTGCCGTCGAGTTGGCCTATTCACCTCCGGCCTGGCTTCAATTGCTGATCTGGCTACCCGTCACCGGGCTTTCGGCGTTCTTTCTGCTGCAGCCCGTGAAGGGCACAATTGTTGGCCTGCAATGGCAGACCGGCATGCACGGCTTTGAGGCCGGCAGACGTTGCCGGGATCGAGAAGCCGCAGATGGCGTCCCGCCCGTTCCTCACCTCGCCTCCAAGGAGTTGGTGTCATGAAAGCCGTCGTGAAGTCGCTACGTCCTTTCGCGCTGACCGGTCTCATCGTGCTGGTCGCGATTTGGGCCGGTTACAAGCTGTGGGATTACTACTTTGATGCGCCCTGGACCCGCGACGGACACGTACGGGCCGACGTGGTGCCCGTGGCTTCCGATGTTTCCGGCTTTGTGAGCGAGGTTCTGGTTCGGGACAATCAGCAAGTCCAAAAGGGCGACGTGCTCTTCCGGATCGATCGGGCGCGCTATGATATCGCGCTCAAGCAGGCAGAGGCGGTACAGGAAGGCAAGCGCGCCACGCTCGACAATGCCAATGCAGATTTGAAGCGCTACAGTGCGCTGACGCCCGGCGTCGTGGTTTCCACGCAGCGGATGGACCAGGTTGTCGCCATCCAGGGCTCGGCCCAGGCGGCGTATGACCAAGCCGTCGCGGACGTTGCCCTTGCGAAGCTCAACATCGAACGCAGCGAGGTGCGGGCCTCGGTCACCGGCATTGTCACCAACAATGAGCTGCGGCCGGGCGCCTACCTCACCCCCGGAAAGGGCGTGATGGCGCTGCTCGACACCGGCACGCTGCATGTCCAGGGCTACTTCGAGGAAACCAAGCTGCAGCGCATCCATATCGGCGATCCCGTCAACGTGCGGCTGATGGGAAGCAGCCGTGCGTTGCCTGGAAAAGTGGAGAGCGTTGCAGCCGGTATCGAAGACCGCGACCGCAGCAACGGTTCGACCCTGCTTGCCAACGTAAATCCGACCTTCAACTGGGTGCGGCTGGCGCAACGTGTCCCGGTCCGGATCGCGCTAGAAGGCACCGAGCGAAACGAACTCGTTGCAGGAGCTACTGCGACCGTCGAAGTCCTCGGCCCCGGATCACACAATTATGCGACCTCAGTCAAAAATGAACGCAGGACAGCACAGCCCTGCCACATGGTGCAAACTGCGATCGTGGTCGCCCCCTCATGCGGCTGAAAGCTGAACAGATAAAGGCTCTATCAAGATGTTGGTTGTGTTTCTGGCAATGCTGAGTACCAGTATTTTCGCGGCCCATATTTTCGAAGCGCTGCACGCGAGACTCATGTCGGTACGCATTCGCGAACGTAGCATGGCCGATCGTAAGCGATGCCGCTTCCGCTTCGCGAATGCCGCGTCAGTCAGGAGGGCCTTTCACCGAGTCAGTTTAGTGCATTTGGCTACGATCATTGTGCTGGTACCAGCGCCGGAGCGCCCTTGTCCTTGATCAAGAGCACCAGGAATTTCGCGGGCCGGGTGGCACTTTCGTTCCGGTCAACGACATGAACGTCGGAAGGGCCTTCATAGAAAGACTGTCCCGGCGTTAGCGTCACCTCTTGTCCGCCCTTCAGCCGCATCACGAGCGAGCCCTCGAGCACGTAAACAAACGCATGGGCATTGTGCCGATGCATCGCGCTCGAGCCGCCGGGCGCATGCTCGACCGCGATCATCAGAGCTTCCCTGCCGGGGCTCTCCGCAAGAGAACAGTTGGATTTGAAAGCGATTATCGGTGATCTCAGCGACTCGCTTGACGAAGTGTTCGGCAGCGCCATGAAGAGAGTCGAGCGACTTCGGGAAGCTCGACCCACTGCGTCAGATATGGAGAGCATTGCGCGCCAGTGAGGTCAGCGCTCAACGCGCCGGTGAGCAATAGAACCTTTTGCTTTCAAGCGAGAGCGTGCGCAGGGCGAAGGCCACACTGGAGTTGGGAACGTCGACGATAGTGTCGACACCTTCGCGTTCGAACCATCGCCGCGCCGTGCTGGCACCGACATCGGCTTTCATCTGATGATCGGCGAATATGATTTCCGCGGGCTGTCCCAAAATCGGCCCAGCGTCCTCGACCGCCATCTTGGCAGCTTCGACCGAGCCTTGTCCGCTTGCGTCAGAATAGACGGACGCCATATCGGTTAGCACCCCTATCCTAACCGGCTGTGTCTGGGCGAATGCGCTCGTAGTCGCGAGCGCAATTGAGCCAACGAGCCATAGGTGCGGCAAACTCCCGCGACGCATGTCCCCCTCCCTTGATCCCTTGCCTCTTTCATGTGAGGCCCAGGGCGTCATTTTGTTTCTACGGAAACTCTTCCCGCTCGCGATGGAACTGTCTGTCACCTATGAGTGTGACAGGCCGTGGTAAGCTTAGGGGACCAGCAGATCGGACGTCCTTGTAGAGCATCGACCTACGCGAGCGGTCTAGCTCTTCGGCAAGCGCGCCGTCACCGTCAGCAACTGGTAGGATGCTGCCGTCTCTCCGTGGCTGTCGTCACTTCGACGTCCCACGTAACCTCGCCGAGCTTATCGCTACGAGGGAACTTCTCCTTCACCGTGAGGCGGACCTTGATCGTGTCTCCGGGCTCGACCGGCTTCACGAAACGCAGGGAGTCGAGCCCATAGTTGGCGAGAACCGGGGCCGGCGGCGGATCGACAAAGAGGCCGGCGGCATACGACAGCACCAGATACCCGTGCGCGACGCGGCCCTTGAAGAAGGGAAGGCCTTTGACCGCCTCCTCATCCATGTGGGCATAGAAGGTATCGCCTGTGAGATGTGCAAATTTCTCGATGTCGTCCAGCGTAATCGTGCGCTCGCCGGTGATGAACGTCTGGCCGAGATCGAGTTCTTCGTAGTGGTAGCGGAAGGGATGCTTGTCCTTCACAATCTGCCGGGCACCGCGTACCCAGCTTCCGGCGAGGCTGGTGATCCTTCCCGGCGATCCTTGCAAGGCGGTGCGCTGCATGTAATGGCTCAGGCTGCGAACGTCGCCCAGTTCCTCCCCGCCTCCGGCTCGTCCGGGTCCGCCATGTACAAGATGGGGCAGCGGCGAGCCGTGGCCAGTTTGTTCCTTCGCGCAATCGCGATCGATAAAGGCGATCCGACCGTGCTGAGGTGCGATCCCAAAAGCAATGTCTGAAGCCGTTGCCGGATCGTAGGTGTAAACGGACGCGACAAGACTACCTCCTCCACGCCACGAACCGGTCGCAGGCGCTCTCCAGAAGCCGCCGGGCGGCGGCGATTTCGGCGCTGGATTCGGCCACCCGCTGCTGCATGTTGGCGTTCGCGCTCTTGGACGCCCCCGTCACGTCGCGGCGACTCTTCGTGTGCCCGATGAAAGCCTCCAGCCCGGCTTCAGCCATGCCGAGCACCGAACCGGACAGCATGCACGACAGCCCCGCGAACACCGGAAGGCGGTAGGTCGGAGCGGTGGCATGGGGGCTCTGGCCCATGAAGGTCGGGTAGGTCGGCACGGCGCGATGGTCGGGGACCAGGACGTTACGGGCGAAGAGGTTCTTCGATCCGGTGCCGCGCATGCCGAGCGTGCGCCAGGTGTCGTCGATCTCCATATCGGACTGCCGCACGACCACGTGGTAGGCAAGGTAGCCGCCCGCCTCCGGATTGGCGACGCGGGCGCCCATCAGCAACCAAGGCGAGTGATCGCATCCACTGCCGAACTGCCAGCGGCCATTCAGCCGCCATCCCTCCGGGGTCCGTTCGAGCGTTCCTTGCGGAGCGAGGGCTCCGGCGATCAGGTTGTCCGCATCGCCCTCGTAGACCTCCTTCTGGCAGGCCTCGGGGAAGCGCCCGATGACGTAGTCGTGCGCGACGCACACCATCAGCACCCAACTCGCCGCGGCGCACCCATGGGCGACTTCCGCACACGCGCGGATATGGGCGCTGGGCGACATTTCCAGCCCGGCGAACGCCCGCGGCGTGATCACGCGAGCCAGGCCCGATCCACGAAGCAGCGAAGCGGCCTCGTCGTCAAGCCGACGAAGCTGTTCGCTACGTTCCGAGATGGCCGCCAGGCGCGGAACGATCGCCCTGGCCGCGGCGATGGAATCGAAATTCAGGGCGATGGACGGCGCGGCTGAACCGGCGCGGGTCGAGGTAGACATGTCGGTTTCCTCCCGTTGTTAAATCGACGCGATGACGACTTACGGCGCCTTTTCTTGTTGCTCTGACTATCGAACGAGCTGGCCTAGGCCACAACCAATTCACGCAAACTGGTCGCAACGCGAACATGACGGAACGCTCGTTAGTCTAGCGGCGATGGCTGCGGACACGTGCGCCACCCGCAATCTCTCAGCGACTGCGGCCGATCTTCGAAGTCGCCGAGCCGGTCGCAAGCAGAGTAGCCTGTTCGTCGTGGAGTTGGCCTTCCAAGAAGCAGATCGAGCGCCCCCGGCTCACGATACGACCGGTGCCGAAGATTCGGCCGACTTTCGCCGGCGAGACGAAGTTGACTTTGATCTCGAGCGTCGGCGCGAATTCACCGGGCCCGAGGGTCGCAGCAAGAGCGGGCGACAGCGTCTCATCCAGCATCGCGGCCAACATGCCGCCATGGATGAGGCCAGCCGGATTCAAGAACTCCGGCCGAGCCTGCATCTCGACCTTGATCACTTGCTGCTCGGCGTCGAAGTCAACGAACTTCCACCCCAGCAGCGTCGCGATCGGCGCCTGAGGAAGCTCTCCTCTCACAATCTTCGCAAAGAACCCACTCCGGTCCATTCAGTCTATCCCAGATTAGCTGATAACAATGGGCGCTAATAAGTTGCTCTCCCCCCGGATAAATCGAACACCGCCCCCGTGCTGAACGAGCACTCCTCGCTCGCCAACCAGCAGACGAGCGACGTCGCCTCCTCGATCGCCCCGAACCGTCCGAGCGGAATCTTCGACAGCATGAACTCGATGTGCTGGGGCGTCATCTGATCAAACAGCGGCGTTTTGATCGCCGCCGGCGTGATGCAGTTCACGCGGATGTCGGTCGCAGCCGTTTCCTTGCCTAGCGACTTCGTGAGCGCAATCACCGCCGCCTTGGACGCGCTGTAGGCCGAAGCGTTCGGATTACCTTCCTTGCCCGCGACCGAGGCGACGTTGACGATGCGACCGTACCCGCTCTTCTCCATCGCGCGGACGGCGGCGCGGTTGCAGTAGAAGACTCCGTTGCCGTTGACGTCGAAGACCTTGCGCCAATCGCTGCCGGCATAATCTTTCACGGCTGCGTTCGGCCCGGTGATGCCGGCGCTGGCGACCAGGACGTCGAGCCGGCCACCGAGATCACCGATGCTCCGCCGCATGGCCGCGTCGACGGCATTTTCTACGGCGATGTCGACTGCTTGCGTGTGAGCGGCGCCGACTTCCACCGCTGCGGCGGCAAGGACGGAGGCGTTCAAGTCCCACATGGAAACACGGGCGCCTTCGGCCGCGAGGCGACGCGCCACGTCGCGGCCGATGCCGGAGGCCGCTCCGGTGACTATGGCCGTTCGTCCTTCGAACCGTCCGCTGTACATGGTCACGTCCACGGCCCCGTAGGTGGCGACCACTCGCGGGTTTGCTGGCGCTGCGTTCCGAGTCCCTCGATACCGAGCGTCATGACATCGCCCGGCTTGAGATAGATCGCTGCAGGCTTCTTGCCCATGCCCACGCCGGGCGGCGTGCCGGTCGCGATGACATCGCCGGGCATCAGCGTCATGAAGCGGCTGACGTAGCTGACGATCTCGGCGCAATCGAAGATCATGGTCCGGGTGTTGCCCGCCTGCATGCGTTGCCCGTTGACGTCGAGCCAGACGCCGAGTGCCTGGGGGTCGGTGATCTCGTCCGTCGTCACCAGCCATGGTCCGACAGGACCAAAGGTGTCGCAGCCCTTGCCCTTGTCCCACGTGCCGCCTCGTTCCATCTGGTACTCACGCTCGCTCACGTCGTTCACGATGCAGTAGCCGGCAACGTGGGCGAGCGCGTCGGCGCGGTCGACGTAGGAAGCCTGAGTGCCTATGACGATCCCGAGTTCCACTTCCCAGTCCGACTTCGTCGAACCCTTCGGCAGAACGACATCGTCGTTCGGTCCGCTGAGCGAGGTGATCGCTTTCTGAAAGACGATGGGCTCGGACGGCAGTGGAAGATTCGCCTCTGCGGCATGATCGGCGTAGTTCAGGCCAATCGCTATGAACTTTCCCACGCCTGCAATCGGGACACCCAAACGCGGCTCCCCAGTGACGAGCGGCAGTGCGGATGGCGAGATCGCCGCGAGATTTTTCAGCGCTGAATGCGACAGGGTGCCTGGCGTGACGTCGGCGATAATGTTTGACAAGTCGCGCAGGCGCCCCTGATCGTCGATGAGCCCCGGCTTTTCGGCGCCGGGATTTCCAAAGCGAACTAGCTTCATTGGGTGTTCCTTCGAACGTGCCTAGGAGAATCGCGCCGAGACGGATCCAAGGCCAGCGATGTTGGCCTCGAACACATCGCCGGCGCTCACCGGCACCATCGGGCCGAGCGCTCCGGAGAGCACGACGTCGCCGGCGCGCAGCGGCCGTTTGCGGCGGGCCAGCTCGCCGGCGAGCCAGGCCATCGCGTTGAGCGGATTGCCGAGACAGGCCGCGCCGGTCCCTTTCGAGACGACCTCGTCCTTCCTCGTCATCTGCATCTGGAGAGCACGGAGATCCAACCCATCCAGCCGGCGGACGGGCCCTCCGAGAACGAAGAGGCCGGACGACGCGTTGTCGGCGACGGTATCGACGATGCCGATATCCCAATTGGCGATGCGGCTGCCCACGATCTCGAGGGCCGGCATCGCGTAGGCCACCGCCCTGAGAACGTCGGCCACCGTGGGCACCTCGACCTCGACGTCCCGATCAAGAAGGAAAGCCACCTCCGCCTCGATCTTCGGCTGAAGAACACGCCCCGCAGCGACGGGCTCGTCCTCGCCCACGATCATATCGGCGAAGAGAACTCCGAAATCAGGCCTGTCGACGCCAAGCTGCTTCTGTACGGCGCGCGATGTCAGCCCGATCTTGCTTCCGACCACGCGCCGACCTTCCTTCTCCCAATGCGCGGTGTTCTCCTGCTGGATGGCGTAGGCCCCATCAACGTCGAGGTCCGCCAACTGGGGTCGAATGGGCGCGATCGGGACGCCGGCGTAAGCGCCACGGATCTGTGCGGCGAGTTCGCTGTGCTTGGCCTGCTGGTTCATCTGAACGATCCTTATTTGCCGGTCCGCAGGAATTCGATGTGGAGCCGATTGAACTGCTCGGCGTCCTCGAACTGGGGCCAATGGCCGCAGCGGTTCATGACCACGAATTTCGAACCCGGAATCATGTCCGCGATCTGCTTTCCCTCCTCGGGCGTCGCGGTCGGATCGTGCGAGGTCCACACGACCATCGTGGGCGCCTTGATCGATCGGTATTGGTCGGCGGTGATCATGTTGGGCTGGCGGATTTCCATCTCCTGCAGGCACATGATGCGCTTCATCGTGTCGGCGAAACCCGGCTGCGCGTAGATGGCGCGGCGGGTCTCGATGAGATCGTCCGAAACCATGCTCTTGTCGCACATCAGAAATTCGAGACGTGTCTTGATCCGCTCCCAGGAGGGATCGGATGCAGCCTCGTTGGACAGCTTTTTCAGTCGCCCCATCACTTGGGGGTGCGCTGTCCAGCCGCCGGCGGTGTTGAGGACGAGCTTCTCGACCGCGGCAGGACGATGCACGGCGAGATAAGTCGCGACCCAACCGCCCAACGATTCACCGCTGATCATCGCCTTGTTCCTGCCGAGCGTCTTGAGTAAGGCGAGCACATGGTCAGCGTAGTCTTTGACCTGGTAGTCGATGGCCGGCTTGTCGGTCCAACCGTGGCCCAGCATGTCGATGGCGACGAACCAGAAATGATCGGCGTGCGGACCGAAGTTTCTCGAATACGCCTCGGCATGGCCGCCGACGCCGTGCAGCGCGAGGACGAGCGGCTTGGACGGATCGCCCGACTCGATGCAGCGAGTCCGGATTCCATCAGCGTCGACGTAGTGCTGTTTGAAGGAAACGCCCCTCAGATCAGCCCAGACGCTGGAAAAGTTCTCCGGTCTTGTGTCGCTCATAGCTGGATCTCGTTCGTTGATGTCAGGCGAAAAGCGGCGTGCCGCTCGGCTTCGATGGACGGGATGGTTTCTCGCGCGGGATGGCAGACAGGTCCGGGAGATCCAGGACCGTTCGGATGGCTGCAGTGAGCCGGTCGAGGGCCACGCTTGCGTCGGACGTTCCCTCAATGTCGCGCCAGGCGACCACGCCATCCGGGCGAACAAGCAGAACTCCGGCTTCCTCGATCTCGCGGATGCGCTGCCACTCGCAATAGAGGTCCTGCGCATCCGGCGAGCCCGTCACCACGACGCGGAGGAATGGCAGATCGAGGCGCAGCGCCGCTTCCTTCCACACCCCGCCGGCGAGGCCGGTCACGACGGTGAAGAGGCCCTTTCCGGTCACGTCGAGCGTCGACACGCGCAAGCCGTCACGGTCGACGAGCCATGCATGCGGGATCTTCGCCCCAGGGCGCGACGTTGGCTGATTGTAGAGGCCGCGATCTCGCCGCCACTCTTCCGGCTTGGCGCCGACGTCGGGGATCACGGCCGAAGATTCGTACCGCTGGTTCATCTCGGTGCCTTGGGCATTGAACTCCGTTTGCTTCAGGTCCAGCGCGGCCTGCGCCGCTTTCCGGGCGGCCACACCGTCCGGACCCGGATCGCGGAAGCGCGCGATGCCTGCAGCGACCGGGTTCTCAGCGCCTTGCACCCTGAAGCATGCGTTCAGCGGGGCGTAATCGAGCCGGGACTGGTTTGCCCGCAGCACGATCTGCTTGCCGACCGGCGCCCGCTCCTGCGAGTAGCTTTCCAGCAGCTTCGGACCGGCCCACCTCTTCACCGAGTAGGCGAGCTTCCAACCGAGGTTGTGGGCGTCCTGGACGCAGGTGTTGTTGCCCAATCCGCTCGATGGCGGATGCCGATGGACCGCATCGCCGCCGCAGAGCACCCTGCCCTTCGAATACTGGGTCACGTAGGCCTGGTTCACGTACCAGATCGATGTGCGCACGATGTCGATGTCGACGGAGGGGTCTCCTATCAGCACCTTGATCTTCGGAATGATCGCTTCCGGAGATAGGTCCGGCTCGCCCTTGCTGATGTCGAAACCCCAACCGGCGATCCACTGCGTCCACGGATGCACGGCCCGCAGCAAGCCCATGCCGATCTCGCCGAAGCTCGCATCCGGCGTCACGATCCAGTTCAGGATGCTCGGCCGGTGTTTGCTATATTTGGTCAGGTCACAGTTGAAGACGGTGTAAACGGTGCCTGCGCGCGCCATCTGTCCTTCGATCGGCAGGCCCAGATGGTCAACCACCATCGAGCGCGCGCCGTCCGCGCCGACCATGTAACGCGCGCGGACGGTGTACTCTCGCCCGTCGAGACGATCGCGCAGCGTGGCCGTCACGCCGTCCGCATCCTGCTCATGCCGGACGTATTCGGTGTTGAACGCGAAGGTCGCGCCCTTCTCGGCCGCCTTCTGGAACAGAATTGGTTCGAGCAATGGTTGGATGATGTCGACCATGCCGCAGGGGCTTGCGCGCAGATAATCGCCGCGGCGGTCGTCGCCGGTCCCCCACGTCCGCATCCGGATCAGCTCTGAGCCGGCCAGGCTGGTCGTGAAGGTCGTGTCGCCCATGAGCTCCCAGGGGCTCGCGTAGCGGGCCACGTCGTCCGCTATCCCGAGATCGCGGAAGACCTCGTTGGCGCGCTGGTTCGTGATGTGGGCGCGCGGGCTGTCGGCCATCCAGTTGCCGCGCGAAACGATGTGACTGCGAACGCCGCAATTGGCGAGCGCCAGGGCGGTCGTCGAGCCCGTGGGGCCGGCGCCGATGATGAGCACGTCCGTTTCGTATGCCATTTGCCTGCTCCGCGATGCTTCCGCATTCGCCCGGGGTTAATGAGCGCCGTCGACCTGCTTGGCCGCCATCATCGCCATGCCGGCGATCCAGCCCGGAATCGCCTCATAGAATTCCTGCTCCATCTTGAAGTGGCCGCCCGTGGAAAAGGCTCCGAAGGCGGCGACCCATGCGAGCACCTCGTTGGCGCCGCGCCCTGCGACTTCACGGACCTTGCCGGGATCGAGCGCGTCGGCGCGCCAGATCTGGCCGCTGCGAAGGATGTCCATGAACTCCGCGTCCCACTCGGGATTGAGCGGCTGGCACGGCCCCTTACCCGCCTCGGCGAGAACACCCGCCTCGAGCACGCGCTTCTCGCGGGCTTCCTTGGCCTCGGCCGTCGGATTCCGGCCGTTGATCAGCCGCTCGCGGATTTCGGGCGGTGCATCCTTGATCGACGGGAGCGGTGGATCGTGCGAGAGGCCGCCGGACGCGGCAAACAGCACCCTCTTGCCGGACCGCATTGCGAAGCGGCCAACGGATTCACCGAGTTGGCGGGCCCGGCGATAGGTCGGCACTGGCGGCGCAGCGGCGTTCACGAAGATCGGCAAGATCGGGATGGACTTGAAGTCCCCGAACATCGCTTCCCACAACTGGACGAAGCCGTGATCGACCGGCATGCGGTAGGACACCGCGACGTCGAAATCCTCGGCCCGCAAATGGTCGATGAGTTCGAGCGCTGTTTTCTCCGGAACGTCCAGCGGGCCCGTCCCGCCTCCCCAGTCACCCAGGGACACGGCTCCCGCTCCGACGCAGAACGAGGGCATCAGGTCGTAAAAGAAGCCGTTGAAGTGATCGGGCGCGAACTGGACGATGTAATCAGGCGCAAACTCCTTCACGAAGCTTCCAAGACGTCCGAACGCGGTTCGGACGCGTTGCTCGGTCTCATTGCTGGCAGGCCCCTTGTACATCAGGGGGGTATGGGAAGCGCAGACAACGGCTACTGACATGACCGGATTCCTTCCAACGCCTAGTTGAATTTGTCGAAAAGTGGCTGCGGCAGGCTACTTCTTCACCAGCGGGCACGGGCTTTCGGAAAGCGGGCGGTTGAGGGATTCACCTGGCAGCGTCTGCACGACGTTGTAGAGATCCCAATCGCCCTTGTTCTCTCCGGGCTTCTTCACCTGGAGCAGGTACATGTCGTGGATCATCTTGCGATCTGCGCGGATGTAGCCGTCGGCCGCGAAGAAGTCGTGTACCCGCTCCTTTTCCATCTGCTTCATCACCGTCGGTGCGTCGTCGGTGCCCGTCGCCTTGACCGCTTTGAGGTAGTGCGCGACGGACGAGTAGACGCCGGCATGGAAGCTCGTCGGCATCTGCTTCGCTTTGGCGTGGAATTTCTCGGCCCACGCGCGGGTTTCGGGCGTTCGGTCCCAATAGAACGGAGAAACTTCGTAGGCGTCGTGTGCGATCTTCAGACCGACCGCCTGCACATCCGTCAGAACGGACTGGAGGGGCACAATCTTGGCCTTCGCACTCAAGCCGAATTCGTCAGCCTGCTTCAGCGCGGTGACCGTGTCGCCGCTCGAGGCGGCAATCGCGATCACGTTGGCGCCAGCGCTCGAGGCGGTAAGAAGGAACGACGCAAAATCTGAGATGTTCGGTGGAAACACAGAGTTGCCCACCACCTGGCCGCCGTTGAGTTTGACCTGCTCGGAAGTATCGCGCGTCAATGCTTGGCCATAAGCCTGATCTACGGTTAGAAAGTACCACTTGGTTCCACCTGCACCGATCACGGACTTGGCTGCGCCCTTTGCGAGATTGTAGGTATCGACCGTCCACTGCACCGTGAGCGGCGAACAGGCCTTGCCGCTGAAATCCGACGAGGTCGATCCCGAGAGCAGCATGATCTTGCTCTTCTGCGCGGCCATGTTCTGCACGGCGAAGCCGATCGGCGAGCCCTGCATGTCCGCGACTGCATCGACGCCTTCCACGTCGAACCAGCGGCCGGCGATCTGGGATCCGATGTCGGGCTTGCCGGAATGGTCGGCCGAGATCACTTCGACGTTCAGGCCGGCGCCGAAGTCTTCGGCGGCCATCTGGGCGGCGGCGACCGAGCCCTTGCCGTTCGCCATGGATGTCGGACCGGCGATGTCGGTCAGAACGCCGATCTTGACCTTGCCATCGCTGAGCTTCGGGGTGCCTCCGGCGGTCTGCGCCGCCGCTGGCGCCGTCAAGGCCAGACACACGGCCGCGGACAAATAAAGGCTTGAATGGACCATCGTTTCCTCCCGTCGCCACTTGTTTGGGCGTGCGGGTGATGGATTGCCGCCGATTGAACTATGATTCCACCTGAGTCTGTGAAATGTTCGCGGTGCGAACACGTCCAGAGGTGATCATGCACCGCAATGTCAGGGCACTTTCCCGAGGGTTGGCGCTGATCAATGAGCTCAATGCGAGCGGGCCATCGAACGTCGTGCAGCTCGCGAAGAGGACCGGCCTCAACCGGACGACCTGCTATCGCTTGCTCGATACGCTGCGCGAAGACGGCTACGTAACGTTGGACGAGACCAACGCCCTATTCGCATTGACGCCGCAGGTGCGCACCCTGAGCGAAGGCGTGTCTTCACGCGACCTATCGAGCCAGGCGGCCCTGCCCGCGATGTTCGGTCTCTTGGATGATGTCTCTTGGCCCAGCGACTTCGGGGTCTTCGAGCTCGGCTCGGTGCTTATCCGCGAGAGCACCCATCCCTTCAGCCCGTTCTCTGTTCACCGCTCGATGGTCGGCCGCAGAAGGTCGTTAGTCCGGAGCGCCCTGGGCAAGGCCATCCTGGCCGCCTCGACGCCTGCGCTGCGCCGCGAGATGCTCGAGCTGACGGCCTCACTTGTCGAGGAAGACGCAGGCCTAGCGAAAGATCGTCGCTTCATCAACGAAATCCTGTGGCAGACGAAGGAGGATGGATACGCCTCGTCGGTCGGTGGATCAGAGGCGGGCATCAGCGCCATCGCGCTCGCCATCGATGGCGGTGGTCCTGTGCTCGGGAGCATCAATCTGATCTTCTTCTCGTCGTCGATGACGCCGGAGGTGGCCGCGCGAAAGTATCTGCCAAGCATGAAGGTGGCAGTAAAGGACATCGAACGTCGGTGGTCAGCCGCAAACAAAGCTCGTGGAAAGCTCGCTTAATCGACGGCTATCGAACGTATGCGCGAGAGCAGAGGGCCCACACGATGGCTCGCTTTTGGCCTTCGGGCGACCTCAAGCTTTCGGCGGCCCTTGGTTTGCCTACCCTAACTTTTGCAGCCTGCAGCGCGCCGCAATTACCCCCGGTGGGAAAGGCACATTGGAATGTCGAACTCGGGCAGGTTAGTTCGAGACCTACCGGTCGTCGTCATGGATCGACGACGGATGCCGGCACAGCGGCGCGACCCGGATCTCCATGAATGGAAACAGCGGCAGGCTGGACAGGATGTCGTGCAATTCTTGCGCGCCCGAGACGTCGAATATGCTGACATTGGCGTAGCGCCCGGCCACCCGCCACAAATGGCGCCAGGCCCCTGTGCGCTGCAGCTCCATGGCGCGAACACGCTCCGCCTGCTTCAGAGCGTCGGCTCGCTCAGTCGGCAGATCGTGCGGGATTCGCACCTCCATTTCGACGTGAAAAAGCATGACGATGAACTCTTTCTGCAAGGATAAAGCGATCGCGCAAAAATGGCGTGGAGCCGCGGCGCGATCGCGGCGGCTCCCTTGATCGTCTTTATCGTCAGCCCTGTCGTCAGCCCTGCACCAGTCCGCGGCTGACGAGGTTGATGTCATCGGGATTAACCAGATCCTTCGCCGTCCAACCGGAGACGTCGTAGTCGCTCATGCAGTTGCGAACGAAATCCTGCATGGCGCCGAGGTCGCCGGTGGCGGCCGCGGCGTTCAGCGTCTCGACCCGCAGGTTCTCGTAGTTGCCGGCATAGTTGCGCTCGTAGAGTTCATGCCTGCCACCGAATTCGGAGCCGACCGCGTCCCACAGCAGCTTAAGCAGCTTGATCCGGTCGATCGCGGCATAGCCGTTGGAGCCGCGCACGAAGCGATCGAGATAAGGCCGGATCGCATCGCTCTCCAGATCGGCCGAGCTCGACGGCAGATAGATCAGGCCGCTCGCGACATGGCGCTCGATCAATTCCTTGATCCGCGGATAGGCCATCGGCGCGAACACACGATAGGCCAGCCCGTAGTTTAGGTTGGGCAAATTGTAGCCCTCGGTGCCCTGCCAGGCGATCGGCGATTTCACCATCGCGTCCGCAATGCCGTGGAACAGATTGCGCCAGGCGATCACCTCCCCCACGGCCGTCTGCACGCCGCGGAAGTCCTTTGAGCCGGTCGCCTCGACGGCCATCGAAAACAGGCCGGCGATGAAGTCGAGCTTCACGGCCAGCCGCGTCACGCCATGCAGCGTGAACCGCGGGATGAAACCGGACGCCGGGAAGAACTGGTTGATCTTGGCGACGTCGCCATAGATGAAGACGTTTTCCCAAGGCACCAGCACCTTGTCGAATACGAGGATCGAGTCGTTTTCGTCGAAGCGGCTCGACAGCGGGTAGTCGAACGGCGAGCCGGTCGCCGCCGCCGTGAATTCGTAGGACGAGCGGGCGATCAACTTGACGCCCTTGGCATCCATCGGCGCCGTGAAGATCAGCGCGAACGACTTGTCCTTGATCGGGATGCCGTAGTGCGCGATGAAGTTGTAGTGCGTCAAGGCCGAGCCGGTTGCGACCACCTTCGCCCCGGAGACGATCAGGCCGGCGTCGGTCTCCTTCTCCACATGCATGAAGACGTCGCGCACCTCCTCGATCGCCCGATCGCGATCGATCGGAGGGTTGACGATGGCGTGATTCCAGAAGTCGAGCCGTTCCTGGGTCCGGGCATACCACTTCCTGGCGTTGCCGGCGTAGTCGCCATAGAAGCTCGAATTCGCACCCAGCGTGCCAAGGAACGATGCCTTGTAGTCAGGTGAACGGCCCATCCAGCCGAACGCAACCTTCTGGAGTTCGGCGATCGCGTCGCGGCCCTTGATCAGATCGTCGGCCGTCTTCGAGACGAGGAAGAATGGATGAGTCAATTGTCCCGATCCGGTGTCGGTCAGGACGCCGATCTGATCCTTCTTCTCGTGAAAACGGTCGTACCAGCGCGCCACCATCCGCGCCGAATTGCGAAAGGCGGGATGCTGGGTGACGTTCTTGACGCGCTCGCCGTAGATGTAGATTTCTCTTCCGTCCTGGATGCTGTCCAGGAATTCCGCGCCGGTATAGACGCTGGTGGTCGACGCAGGCATGTCGGCTCGCAGGGCGGCTGCTGTAGTCATGGACACTTCTCCTCCGTTTGTGTCGCTGGACCGGCGGCATTGCAACACCGGCCCGAGACCAATCCCGTCACGCTCTTGGTCGGCGCGACATCGGAGGGAACGCTACGCGCTCACAAGGAGCGGGCGAAAGGTATCACACCATACCGCGCGGACCGGCCCAAGTGGGGCTATGACTCGATGGCACGACCGGACTGCAATGATCGTCCGGCCGACGCAACGCCGCAGCTGACGGAGCACTCGCGCAGCACGGCCAGGGAGCGAAAACCGGAGCGAGCCATGGCGACGGGTTTGGGCAAGGGTTTTGACAGCAGCGCTGTCGCTTTCCATCGTGATGGGGAGCTGGCCCTCGACGCCTGCGTCGTGACGATCGGCGCGTTTGACGGCGTCCACCGCGGCCATCAGGAGCTGCTCCGGCAGACAATTGCGGCAGCGCAACGCCGCGGCGTTGCCGCCATGGTCTACACCTTCGATCCGCCGCCAAAGGTGTACTTCGGCCAGGCCGAGCCGTTGATATCGCTGCGCGAAAAGCTTGCGCGCATCGCAACATTCGCGCCGGACCACATCATCGTCGCCGACTTCAACCAATTCTATGTGCGGCGCACCGCGGCGGATTTCCTCGCCGAGCTGCAGCGGCTGCAGCCGCGTGAAGTGATCGTCGGCGAGGATTTCCGCTTCGGGTCCTGTAAGGGCGGCACTGCGCTGCTGTTGCGGCAACACTTCAACACCCGCATTCTGCCGCCGGTGCGCTGCGGCAATGGCGAGATCGTCTCCAGCAGCCGGATCCGGAGCTTGCGGCGATCCGGCCTTGCTGCTGCCGCGGCGACGCTGGAAAACTGGCGAGACATCGTGACCGCGCCACCGGCCAATCGATCCGGTTTGGCCCAAGCCGAGGCCGCAAGCCAATGACCGCGATCGATCCGCGCGAACTGCGCAATGCCTGTGGCCAGTTCGGCACCGGCGTGACCATCGTCACGACGCATTGCGAGGGCCGCGACCATGGCATGACGGCCAACGCCTTCATGTCGGTCTCGCTCGATCCGCCGCTGGTCGCCATCTCGATCGCGAAAAGCGCGAAGATGCTTCGCAACATCCAGAACAGCGGCCGCTTCGCAGTCAGCGTCCTCGCCGAGGGAATGGAGGATTTCGCGTGGCATTTCGCCGGCAAGCCGAGGCTCGACCTTTGCGACATCTTCGAACGGCGCAACGAGCTACCCGTGATCGCCAACGCGGCGGCCTATTTCGTGACCGATCTCGCCGACGAAATCGTCGCCGGGGACCATACCATCTTCCTCGGCCGCGTCCGCGAGATGGCGCTGGAGCCCAGCAAGAAACCGCTGCTGTTCTTCCGCGGCCGCTTTGGCGGCCTTGCCGACCCGCACCCTGCGCCCGCGATGATGGAGAATGCTGCTTACGAATTTGTGTGGTGAAGCCACCAACCGATATTCCCGAAAACGGGATGCAAGTTTGATCAACCTGCAACAAGAGGAGGAAATGACCATGCTGAACGTCACCAAGGACACCATTACCGACCACGTGATCGCCGCGCTCTCGAAGGACATTCCGGATCGCAACCGCCAGATCATGACTAGCCTGATCCGCCACATGCACGCGTTCTGCAAGGAGGTCGACCTGACCTTTGCCGAGTGGTTCGCCGCCTGCGAATTCCTGCGGCGAGCCGGCGACATCTCGGACGAGAAGCGCAACGAGTTCATCCTGATCGCTGATATCCTCGGCGTCGAGGTGCTGGTCGATATGCTCGACCACCGAGTCACCGACGGCGAGAGCGAGTCCACCGTGCTTGGGCCGTTCTACCGGGAAAACCCGCCGGTACTGCCGAAGGGCGCCTCCATCATCAAGAAGACGTTCGACAACGCGCAGACCGTCAAGGTCAGCGGGCGCATCAGCGACACGGCAGGGCGACCGATCGAGGGCGTCACCATCGACGTCTGGGAAGACGCGCCGAACGGGCTCTACGATCTGCAGGATCCGGAGCAGCCGGCCTACAATCTGCGCGGCCGGTTCACCACCGACGCTAACGGCGAATACGCGTTCGTGGCGCTCCGCCCCGAGCCCTATCCGATTCCCTATGACGGCGCGGGCGGCGAGCTCCTGAAGTACATGGGCCACCATCCCTGGCGCCCGGGCCACATCCACTTCATGCTCGCGAAGGACGGCTATCAATCGCTGATCTCGCAGATCTACGATTCCGAGACCAAGTATCTCGACAACGACTCTGTGTTCGCCGTGAAGCAGAGCCTGATCGGCAAGTTCAACAAGGCACCGGCCGGTGCCGACACCGATCTGGTTCTCAACTTCGACTTCAAGCTCAAGAAGGCGGCCGTCGAACGGCTCGTCGCGGCCGAGTAATACCCGTGATGTCCTGCCAGGGCCCACCAGCCTGGCAGGGCTCATTCTGAACTGATCTGCGAGGATATATGAGTCGTGCCGTGATCGAAATCGCCGAGCCTGTGGAGCGAGTGCAGGCTCACACAAAGGACACCGCGATCCGCAGCATTCGCGCCACCATCGTGGAGGCGCCGACCCGCCGTCGGCACAAGCTCTCGAACACGGAAGTCACGCATCAGGGCTACGTGCTGGTGCGAGTCCTGCTCGACAACGGCGTGACGGGCATCGGCGAAGCCTCGACGCTCGGCGGGCCGCGCTGGGCCGAGGAGAGCGTGGAGTCGATCAAGGCCGCGGTCACGAATTATCTGGGGCCGGCGCTGCTCGGGCAGCCGGCCCTCGCCTTCGAGGCCAATGCGCTCCGCATGAGCAAAGCCGCGACCCGCAATTTCGCCGCCAAGGGCGCGATCGAGTCCGCCCTGCTCGATGCCGCGGGCAAGACACTCGGCCTGCCCGCCAGCGCCTTGCTCGGTGGAGCAGTACACGAGCGCATCGAGGTGATTTGGGCGCTGGCCTCGGGCGACAGCGGCCAGGAGGTCGAGGAAGCTAGAGAGAAGCTGCGGCGCCGCGAACACCGTCAGTTCAAGATCAAGTTCGGCTTCAACCGGCCGCAAGCCGATCTGAAGCGGCTGCAGGCGCTGCGCGCCGGGCTCGGCGACGAGGTCCGCCTGATCGTCGATGTTAACCAGGGCTGGACCGAGGCCGAATGCATCCGCTTCATGCCCGTGCTGGAGGAAATGGATGTTGCCCTGATCGAACAACCGGTGTCGGCGCTACAGCTGGACGCCATGGCGCGCGTCGCGGCCCGCACGTCCATCCCGCTGCTGGTCGACGAAGCGGCCTTCACCAAGGAAGAGATCGCCCGCGCAGGCACGATGGGCTGCGGCAGCGTCTACTCGCTGAAGCTCGTGAAGAGCGGCGGCCTGTTTGAGATGAAGTGCGCCGCTGCGGTCGCCCGCGCGCATGGCCTCGAGCTCTATGGCGGCTGCCTGCTGGAGAGCAGCATCGGCGCAGCAGCGCATCTCGCCGCATTCGCCACGCTGCCCAAGCTCGAATGGGGCACCGAGCATTTCGGCCCGCGGATCCTCGTGGAGGACTTGGTCGTCAACCCGATCAGATTCGAGGAGTTCGAGATCTGCGTTCCCGACGGTCCCGGTCTCGGCGTCGAGGTCGACGAGGACAAGATCCGCGCCTTCGCCCGGAAGGACTAGGCAGGCGGCGTCGTTCCGCGGACAATTGACAACCCGGGGACCTACGCCCAGCTTTACGCTGGAACCATCGTCTCGATCGTGCGCTGATGACCACGCGATACCAAACCAGGCAGGACCTCCCGGCCGCTTCCGCGGAAGCGCGCGAACAAGCGTCCGGCTGACCGTGACCGACCGCGACGACGTCATGGATCTCAGGCGACTGGTCTATTTCGTTGCCGTCGCCGAGGAACTGCATTTCGGCCGTGCCGCCTCGCGGCTCGCGATCGCGCAGCCGCCGCTCAGCCGGCAGATCGCGCAACTCGAGAGCGATCTCGGCGTCATGCTGATCGACCGGAGCCGAAGCCAGATCCGGCTGACCCAGGCCGGCAGCGTGCTTCTGGAGCGTGCGCGCGACGTGCTGGAGCGACTCGACCGAACGCATCGCGAGATCAAGCGGATCGGAGAAGGTTTTTCGGGACATCTGCGCGTCGCCTTCGTCGGATCGGCGACCTATGGCGTGCTGCCCAATGTGATCAAGGCGTTTCGCTCCGCCTATCCCGACGTCGAACTCGCGCTGTCGGCGATGAACAACGCCGAGCAGAAACGCGCGGTGATCCAGCGCGAGATCGATATCGCCATCGCCCGCCCCTCGCTCGACGACGAGGAATTGAAGTCGGAGCCGCTGCTGCAGGAGCCATTGATCCTCGCGCTGTCCGACACATCGCCTTTGCTCGAACAAGCGATCACAAGGTTGTCGGCGCTGAAGGCGGAGACATTCATCCTCTACCCGCGCAAGCCACGCCCGAGCTTCGCCGACCACATCCTCAACATCTGCCTCGAAGAGGGCTTCATTCCAAAATCGCAGGTGCTGGCCCAGGACTATCAGACCGCGATCAGCCTGGTCTCGGTCGGCGTCGGCATCGCGCTGGTGCCGAAATCGGTCTCGGAAGCGGAACGCCCCGGCGTCTCTTACCGCGCCTATGAGGGACATAATCCAGGGACCGCGCTGTCGCTGAACTACCGTCGCGACAACCGGATGCCGCATTTGTTCAATTTCCTGAAGATCGCACAAGACGTCACGCGGCGGCAGCGCAAGCCATAGTCTCGCGCTCTCAGGCCGCGACCGGCGTGAGTGCGCGATCGTCGACGCGTGCGATCGCATCGGAAAACACGTCGATCCTCGCACCCAGCCGCACGCCGTTCTCCGCGAGGTGCCAGCGGAACGCGCGCCGGGGACGCCATGGAAAGGCCCCGACGAAGTGATGCGCGATCGAAAGCAGCCGCGTGCCGTCAGCCGACCGCGGTGCGGGCGGCCAACAAGCCGTGGCAGAGGAGGTCGGAACTCCCGCCAATGAGAGTACGAAATCCAGAAGGCAAGCCGGAAGCTCGCTTCGTCGTCCTTCTTCAGAGGCCCGGCGGACGATCCGGTTCTTCATCGACCTGCGAGAGACGGGCAAGTGGCCTGGGAAACGCACCAAATCTCGGCGGCGCGGCCGGCCTGGCAACAGCATCGCCGGCGCTGGTGACGACGGCGGCATCGGGGTTGTCGTAGGCGTCGTCCGCGGGTGGAGTGGCAGCGCCTACAATCATCCCGGCCTCAGGCATCGAACCCAAATCGACACCTTCATCCTCTGCTGGAGTGGCGAGTGCATCTGAGGAGGAGTCCGGCCCCATTGGCGCCGGAGGTGTGCTTTCGTCCGCTGATCCAGCCTGTGAGGGGGGCTCCTGCTCGCCGAGGATTACGACGCGATCCACGAAGTGATTCTGCAATTTCTCGATCGCCGTGCTGTCCACCCTGCCCTTCCAGCCCCCGAGCTTGCCGTTCCAGCCCAAGCCTGCATCGTCGATGATTGCACGATTATCGGCCGAAACATTGCGAGAAATCTTGACGAACACCTCGCGCACAGCCGCGTCCTCGGAGCCGTACAGCGATCCACCCGACGCACGCTCAGTGGCCTCGAGCGCACGGTTCCTGGGGATGTCCTTCGCAGCGGCCTCGGCCCCAAGCGCACGGATTGTGGCCAGAACCTGCGTCAGCGGCAATTTCGTCAATCCCGCCTCACGGAGACTGCTCAGGATCGTGGCTTCCACGGCCTCATCGTGAGCCTTCTCGTCCTTGGCCAACTGGCCAGCCTCCGCCTCATGGCGCAGGCGCCGTTTGAGCAATCGTGCGGCTTCTGCCTCCAACTTTTTGATCTCGGTCGCCGCCTCGCCTCTCATGACATCCTCGCCTGTTGCGCCCCCCTAAGACCCTGATGCCATGAGAAAATCGCCTCCGCCACCCGATTATTTTTGACTAGTTTCAAGGTCGCCCCTTTGAATTTTCCGGAATCGACGGCAAGCTCAATATGCAGATCGGAGTATTTGGTTGCATCAATGGCAATTATCTACCTAGGAGTTTCATTTACCCACGTTGAGCGAGACGCCGGCGCGCCCGGATTTCTAGGGTACCTGGGCCGTAGCCGGGTGTTGGACACCCGTTTGGCGCGGCACTTTGATTTCTCGAATTTGGACGGCGACCTCGTTCATAGCGAAATCATCCGTACGGACGAGGTCTCCGAGCGGTTCTGCGAGATTGAACATTTCGCCAATTGCGTCGATGAGGCTGAGGTTTATTGGGGCAACTTCGGCGCCGATAGCCGTAGGCAAAATGGCGTTGCCGTGGTCGTGGCTTTGCCACCAGACTCGGAAATCACGCTTGCCGAATGTGCGGAGTTCATTAAACGCATCGCGCTGTTGATCGCTGGAAAGCGGCGCCTTGCGATCCACGCAGCGATCCACGATCCGGCGCGGATGCGACCACGCGATCGAAACCGGCACGGTCATGTGTTTTTTCCGCGCCGTGAGATCCATCTCGACGAAATCTCGGGACCCGCAATTCGCGACATGTTCGCGCATCCCCTACAACTTAAGACGGGCGGAAAAACAGCGACGATCGAAGGCAATCGCTGGCCCGAATTTCATCAGCGCCAACTGCTGGGCTACTTTGCCGAGCTCGGCATCGATCTGGTCGTCGACCCAATTGCCCCGTTTCCCGGCCGTCATTGGCCGGTCGGTACGAAATTTGACGACCCTCGCGTTCAGCACACACGGGCGCGGACGACGCGTCTGAACATCGAAGCGATCCACGGTGATGCCGTCCGCCTGATCGACAAGCTGTTGCGCGGACGCTCGGCGATCCGCGTTGCCGAGCTGCAGCGCTTGATGGACCGGTTCGTAGACAACGAGAACGAACGGAGTTTGCATCTCGAGACTATCCTGAGCCATTGCGATCTCGAAAGTTTTGCTGTGCTCCCTACGGCGACCTACCCCCGGGTCGTTACCACTGCCCCAGTTCGCTCAACCATCGAACAGGCCTGCAGGCTGGTGGATCGAGCGGCTGATAAATCGCAAATCAGCACCCTTCGCGCGGTCACCGCCCAAAGTCACGAAGCGGCAATCGACTGCTTCAAAAGCATCGTCGACACAGCGGAACATGACAACCCACCCCTGGTGCTCGGAAACAATCATTCCGATTGCCGCCAATTAGCGCAGGCGATTAAAGCAGCGAAGCCGCAAGTAGGTACCATTAAGGCTGCGCTGGCCGAGTTGCCGAACACGCAGTCACTGATCGTTAAAAATCGGCTGGTCATCGTTCCGCGAGCTGAGTCCATCCACGATCAGACACTTGCCCGCCTGATCGCAACGGCAGACGCGCGAAGTGCGCCTCTCGTTCTAGTGCATGATCAGAGCAAACAGACTGGCATCGCGAGCCATCGCTTGGCGGCGTATGCGGTGGATCGCCTTGCAGCCCTGAATCCGGCTCAGAGCGAAGATGACGTCGAGAGATATCTGCGCTGTGGGCTTATCGCTAGGAGCATTGAATTGATGGCCCAACATCGAAAGATCGAATTCGATCCCGCCGAGCGCTTCTTCGATAAGAGCACCAGCTTCGATTTTCTAGTCTGCAATGATCCACGCCTTCTCGAGGGGCTTAATGACCAGATTCGCACGCTTCGGATTCGCAGCGGCGAACTCGGGACTTCCATCCAGTTGGGCCATCCCCGCAAACCCATCCAGTTGTCACACGACGAGTGGATCGTGTTCACACGGGACGACTATTCCAGCTGCCCACCTGTCATACGCCGCGGCGAACTTGCACAAGTCCTGAACATCGATAGTCAGAAGAACCAGATAACGGTCTCGCTGTTCAGCGGAGGGAACGCGACAATCGATTTGAAGCTGTTTGCCCATTTCCGTCCGGCGCACGCTCTTCTCATCCGGGAGGCAAGGAATGTCGATCGACGACACCGTCTTCTGATTGACATCAACGATGTCCACCATGTATGGGCAGCAACGCTGCTTGCGGCTCAAGCGCAAGGCTCGGTACTTGCAGTCAACCCGCAGGTTGCAACCAATATCTCATCCCTAATCCTGGCAACCGCGGCGTCGCTTCCCGGTGCTCTCCCGCATCAATTGACACTTCGGCGTGACCCCAACGCAGAGCTCGCTGGCATATTGCGGGGGGAAGGTCCCGTAGGACCGCTTTCGTCGTCGCAAGTCATCGAACCCATGCCGGATCCACAAGCACCGGAAATTGGTTTTGCCAGAAAAGCAGAATCACCGGCACCGGCCGGGACGGTCGAGATCGAGGCTTTTCCGGAGCCTAAGCCGCCGCGCGAAATTGGACATCTGCCAATTGCGACCCTTCACGAAAGGGTCAGAGCCATCGTGGACTCCAACGTTCATACGCGAAGAGGCATGGATCATCTGCGGCGGAGGCTGCGACGTGGTGAGCCTGAGAGAGATGTCAACGCTCGGCATATTCTTGGACTGTGCGGTGACGACAGCCCGTTAGGGGCCATTGTGAACATGCTAATGAAGTCCCAGACGCCGGCCCCTGCGGATGAAATGGCTGAGCTCGATCTACCCACCGAGATCGAACAACTGTCGCCCCAAGCATGGAATGAATGGGACCTGTACCGGCTAAAGATCGAGCTCGCGACGCTGCAATGGAATTTCACGAGCTGGGAGATGACCCCGGTTGAATTCAAACCACCGGTCCGAGACAGCTGGCGGCGGTTGTTCAAGAACGGCGAGATGTCCCAAGATGAGATCCGGACGCTCTCGATGTAGGTGACATCGCCACTCTTTCGCGTTCTCGACGCTGCGGTCAAATGCGATGCCGCGCGATAGGACGAGTTCATCCGGCGATTCCGCTACTGACTAGGTTAGTCCAGTAGAGGTCCAGGTTATCCTAAAAGCCTTCAGTAGGAAGGTTGCGCATGTGGGAGACCTCGCGCGTCGTGGCCAGGCTTTGAGGCCTCGTTTGCTAATAGCGAGAAGAGTAACTACGGCCAGCACACGCCCGACCTACGGTTTAGGAAACCGTTTTGATGGCAATAATGTCAATACTTTAGATATCGCGTGTCGCAGATATGTTGCGTGCGCGCAATCTCTCCGAGACGAACTCACCAGATTCGTAGTCTGGTCAGGGCCGTTGAAATTGCTAGGATTTGTTACCGTAACGCGAAGCTCAATCCCTCAAACGCGCAAATTCAGCCTTGTCGCTTGGGCAGAGTTACCAGGCATCGATCAGTGCTGATCGTAAGGTGGCGGAGAGAGTGGGACTCTCTTCCTCACAGCGCCGCGTGTGCGAATACCGCCGAAAAACAGGGATTCCCGGAAGGCCAGCCGAAGCTTGTGACCACCGCTGTGTACCACCGGTTCGGCCCGGTGGGCGATCAATCTCGGGCGATTTCGAGGGGTATCAAGCCCCCGTCGAGCTCGGCTCCTCCCGGGGTGCGGGCTTGCCTAGAGGGTTCGTTTCGCGCTTTCCGGGGCGAACAGGATGCCGATGAAGGCGCAGGCCGCGATCGCCTCGAAATAGAGGATCACCGGGGTGAAGCTGCCGCTCGATCCCATCAGGGCGGTGCCGACCAGGGGCGCGATGCCGCCGCCCAGGATGATGCCAAGCTGCTTGCCGAGCGAGGAGCCGCTGACGCGGACCTCGGTCGGAAACAGCTCCGCCGTGAAGGCAGCCTCCGGCGCGAACATCAGCGCGTGGATGATCCCGATCGAGACAACGAGGCCCATGATCAGCAGCGTCGGATCCTTGGTCGCGACCAGCTGGAAGTAGATCGGATACCAGGCCGCGGCCAGCAGGATGCCGAGTGCGATAAACGGGCGGCGGCCGAGGCGATCCGAGTAACTCGCGATCAGCGGCACCATGCACATCTCCAGCACATTGGCGACCATGGTGCCGAAGGTGACGCTGGATTGCGCCATGCCGAGCGTCTTGACGGCATAGCCGAGCACGAAGACCGTGCTCATGTACTGGAACGTGCTGTGCGCCATGTTGGCTAGGCAGCCGAACAGCACCGATTTCTTCCACGACTGCACCACTGCCAGCAGCGGTGCCTTCGGCCGCGCGGCCGAGGCCTGTACTGCCTTAAACAAGGTCGACTCGTCGACCTGGAGGCGGATGTAGGTGCCGAGCACCACCAGCGCGAGGCTGAGCACGAAGGGCACGCGCCAGACCCATTGCGCAAAATCCTGCGGCGTCGAAAAGAAACCGAGCAGCGCGATGAACCCGGATGCCAGGATCACGCCGATCGGACCCGAGGCGTTGACGAAAGAGGCGAAGAAGCCGCGCCTTGCCGAGGGCGCATTCTCCAGCGTCAGCGACACCGCGTTCATGTATTCGCCGCCGAAGGCAAAGCCTTGCACGAAGCGCAGCGCGACCAGCGCGATCGGCGCCAGAAGCCCGATCGAATCATAGCTCGGCAGGCAGCCGATCAGGAAGCTCGCGACGCCCATCAGCACGAAGGTGATCGTCAGCATCGCCTTGCGGCCGAGCTGGTCTCCGTAATGGCCGAACACCATGCCGCCGAGCGGCCGGGCGACGAAACCAACCGCGAACGTCGCATACACGGCCAGCATGCTCGCGGTCGAATCCATCTTGGGGAAGAAGAAGCGGTCGAACACCACGGGCGCGGTGAAGGCGTAGATGAAGAAGTCGTAGTGCTCGATCAGCGAGCCGAGCGAGGAGGCGATGACCAGCTTGCGGAACGCGGCCGTGATCGGCGCTGCCGTCGTGGCGTCGTTGGTACCGACCATGACATCTGCGCTGTTGCTCATGACGTTTCCCCTCTCCGTCTTGTTTGTCTGGTTTTAATCAGCAGCATTCCCGCGGGCGGACGAAGCCGATGGGCTTCGCCGCCGCTCGGAGCAGCTCCCGTCCGATGGACGTTTCACCGCGCCTCGTCCTCGACCGGATTGCGCAGCACGCCGAGCCGCTCGACCTCGACCTCGACGATGTCGCCGGGCTTCATCCAGAGCGGCGGGCTGCGCCGGGCGCCCACCCCACCAGGCGTGCCGCTGACGATGACGTCACCGGGTTCGAGCCGAGTGAAGGTGGAGCAATATTCGATCTGCCGCGGGATATCGAAGATCATGTGCTTGATCTGCGCTTCCTGCACGACCTCGCCATTGAGGCGGGTGGTGAGCTTGAGCTCGGCCAAATCGCCGAGCTCGTCCGGCGTCATCATCCACGGTCCGAACGCGCCGGTATCGGGAAAATTCTTGCCCGGCGTGAATTGGTGGGTGTGGCGCTGGAAATCGCGGATGCTGCCGTCGTTGTAGCAGGCATAGCCGGCGACGTGGCCCATCGCTTCGCTGCGTGAAATGTAACGTCCGGCCTTGCCGATGACGACTGCAAGCTCGCCCTCGAAGTCGAGGTCGGTCGAGACGCGCGGCCGGACGATCGGCCTCAAATGGCCGGTCTGGCTGTTAGCGTAGCGTGAGAAGATGGTGGGATGCTCGACCTCCGTGCGGCCGGTTTCCTTCCGGTGTGTCTCGTAGTTCAGGCCGACGCACAGGATCTTGTCGGGGTTCGGAATGACGGGCAGGAAGCTGAGCTTCGCAAGCGGCGTGACGGCTGCCTTCGGCTTCGCATCCGCGACGCCCGCCAGAGCGGCGGCGATGGCGGCTCTGAGATCGGCATAGCGAGAAACGAGCACGGCGCCGATATCGATGAAATTGTTACCCTCGACGAGGCCCCAGGTCGTGCGGCCATCGATGGCAACGGTTGCGAGCTTCATGCTGTCTTCTCCATTCTGGGATTGGGATCGGGTTGTCCATGCAGGCGCGCGGTGACGTCGCGCAAGAGATCGTCGAGCTCGGCCGCATCCTGCGCCGTTCCGAACACGTAATGATCGGGCCGCACGATTGCGGCAGCGACCCCATACCTGTCGAACCAGCCGGCCAGCACGCCGTCAGTCTCTTCGAGCACGCTTGAGGCGCCGACGCCGGAAGGCGCGATCGCCGTTGCGGCCAATTCAGGGTGAGCGGCGCAGAGCGCCATCAGAGCGGGCACATCGCTGCGCCGACCGTCGATGACCACGCGCAAGCCCGGCCCGGTGATCTTGTCGAGCAAGCAGCGCGCGCCGCCGTGCAGGACCATCGGTTGTGGAAACAGGGTGCCCCGCGCGGCTCCGACGTGCTCCGCCAGGAAGCCCGTGCGCAGCGGCGGAATGATCTCCTGCCGCGTGATCTCCAGCGGTTTGCCGCCGCCTTGGTCGAGGATCTGCGCGTCGCGGCGCCGCGCGGCCGCCGGATCACGCTCGCAGATCGACTGGCCGATGGCCTTGATCTTGCCGGTCAGCTCGATCACGTGCTGCTTGCGCTCGGCAGTGTAGCAGTCGAGCAGCGTCTCGGGCGAGGTGCCTTTGAGCACGCAGTCGAGCTTCCAGACGAGATTGGTCGCATCGCGCAGGCCTTGGCACATGCCCTGGCCGATGAAGGGGGGCTGCTGATGCGCGGCATCGCCGGCGATGATGATGCGCCCGTTGCGCCAGTTGGCGGCGACCAGCGCGTGGAAGCGATAGGAGGCTGCGCGCCACAGCTCGCCATCCTGCGGCCTCAGCCACGGTGAGAGCAGCGACCAGACATTCTCCGGCCGCTCCATCTGCTTTGAGTCCTCGTCCGGCAGCAGCATGATCTCCCAGCGGCGATGGTTCTTCGGGCCGATCAGGAAGCTGACAGGCCGTGCCGGATTGCAGAATTGCGCGGAATTTTGCGGCAGCTTTGCAAGCGCGCCCTCGTTCACCCGCACGTCGACCACGAGCCAGGGCTCATCGAAGATCAGGTCTTCGAGGGCGATGCGTCCGATCTGGCGCACCGTGCTCGAAGCACCATCGCAGCCGAGGACGTAGCGCGCCGTTACCTTCCGCGACTGCCCGTCGGCGTCCCGCAGCGTTGCCTCGACACGGTCGGATCGCTGCGCGAGATCGAGCAGCTCGACGCCGAGCTCGGCGCAGACGCTGGGGAAGCTCAAGGCGTGACGACGCAGCTCCGCCTCGACCGGCGGCTGGCTGAACACCATGCTCGGCGTGTAGCCGAGCGGATAGGGTTCTGCGACCATGTGGACGCGCCGGATCAACTGGCCATCGGCGCCAAAATGCTCGGAAGCGGTGAAGGGCTCGACATGGGGCGCGATCGCTTCGGCCAGTCCCATATTGTCGAAGTGGCGAAATATCTCGTGGTCGAGCGCGATCGCGCGGGGCTTGTCGTAGATGCCGGTGAGACGGTCAACGACGAGCACGCGATGGCCGAGGCGGCCAAGCAGGCCGGCCGCGACGGCGCCGGTTGGTCCGAAGCCGACGACGAGGACGTCGTAATACATAGGGGCGGAGGACGTCGTCATGCGCGGCGCTCCGTGTCGAACAAGACGGAGAGCTGCGCGGTCTTGCAGGCTTCGCTCTTCGGCGGCGCGATACCCCATTGGTCGGTGCGCCCGGGCGGCCAGACCCATTCCGAGGGGCCCTTGGCGCGATAGAAGTCGTCGACCTGAAGGACTTCGGCGGTGTATTCGATGACGACTCCGGTCGGGTCGACGAAATAGGCGAACACATTGTCACCGGGCCCGTGGCGGCCGACGCCCCAGCCGATCGGGAAGCCATGGTCGACCATGCGGCCCGAGCCGCGCATCACCGATTCCAGGTCAGGCATCAGGAAGGCGATGTGGTTGAGCCCGTTGATAGGGGCTTCCGCAAGCACGACGGCATGGTGATCGCTGTTGCAGCACAGGAAGGCCATCAGCTTCGAGCGGTCGGTCAGGCGAAAGCCGAGCGCCTGCTGGTAGAAGCTCGACAACTTCTGGATATCGGCGCTGTTGATGTTGACATGCGCGAGCCGTTCGGGGCGATCAGCCAGGACGCGCGCGGTCTTGGTGCGGTCGCCCTGGACGAACTCGATGCAGCAGCCTTGCGGCTCGCGGATCACGAAGTGCTCGCCGCCCGAGGGCGCACGCGATGGGCCGGGCGGGGAGATGATCTCGCAGCTCGCCTCGTGCGCACGCGCGAACAGGCGGTCGAGGTCTTCGCGTGAACGCACGCGAAAACTGATCTTGCGCAACGCGGGGCGGGTGCCTTGCGTCAATTCAAGAACGTGGAAGTCCGCTCCGGTGGCCGCCAGATAGATCGTGCCGTCGGCTTCAGCGGCAAAATCGAGCCCCCAGACTTTCCGATAGAAATCCGCCGAGGCGCCGAGATGCGGCGTCGCGATCTCGACGCTGCGCAACGCGACCACCGGAAAATCGGACATCGGGCTTCCTCGTGAAAGGCCGGGAGACGCGCGCCGAAACAGCCGCCGATCGCCACCAGGCCGATTGTTGTTGGCCGAGGATTAATGTATACAAATAGCTTCGTAAAGCAGAAATTTATAAATTATGGCTTTGGCGCAGCCTGATGTACAAAAAGCCTGATGAATCAGCACGCTATGAGCTCTGACCTGTTCAGCCCGAAGACGGATGCGCCGGCGACGTTGGCGACGACCATCTATGCCCGCCTCAAGGCCGACATCCTGACCACGCGGCTTGCGCCCGGACGCAAGCTCCAGTCGCGCTTCCTGATGGAGCACTACAATGTGGGACAGACCCCGCTGCGCGAGGCGCTCAACCGCCTCACCACGGAGGAGTTCGTCATCGGCATGGAGCAGCGCGGCTTCTTCGTGAAGCCGGTCAGCAAGGACGAACTCCAGGAGCTAACCAAGACACGCTGCTGGGTCGAAGGTCTCGCCTTGCGCGAATCGATGCAGAACGCCACCCAGGACTGGGAGGAGGCACTGCTGGTGACGCACCACCGCCTCGACCGCACGCCGCGTTCACTCGATCCGGGCAAGTTCACGGACAATCCCGACTGGGAGAAGGCGCACCGCGCCTTTCACGCGACGCTGATCGGGCAGTGCGGCTCGCGCCCGCTGCTCGGCTTCTGCGAGCAGCTCGCCGACCGGCTCTATCGCTATCGCATGATGTCGATCGCCAAGGCCTATCCGGTCCGCAAGATCGGGACCGAGCACGCGCAGATCCTTCAGGCGGTGCTCGATCGCAAGACGGATGACGCTGTCGCACTGCTCCAGCAGCACTATCAGCGTACGGCCGACGTGATCTATTCAGACCTCGCGGCCGTGTTGCCGAAGTCCGATGCGTCTCACGGCACGCGATAATCCGCTGAGGCTGGCGGCGGGCGAGATAGCCGTGTCGGACGAAGGGGCCGGCGTGGGCGTCGCCTTCGACGCCATGGCTTTCAACCAGCACGATCCGATCCCGTGAAGGCTTGCTAAAGTGGTGCCCGCGATCGGCGGCGACCGTCACCACCCTTCCCCGCAATGAGAATTCGTGCTTCTGCGGCATTAAGCGGCGCGGGCGAGCGAGCGCCGCTTCTGGCGCAGGTAGCGCGTGATCTCTGAGAGCGACATCGCGTTCAGGACCCGCTCGGTGGGGACACCGCCCTTGCGGGCCATCAGGACGCCCCAGTGCATGTGGTCGAGCTCGGGAATCGAGTGCGTGTCCGGATTGATGCTCAGCATGCAGCCAAATTCGAGGGCTGCCCGGTGCCAGCGCCAATCCAAGTCGAGACGCCACGGATGTGCGTTGATCTCGACGACGACTTCGTGCTTCGCGCACGCCCGCAGCACCTTTTCGACGTCGATTTCGTAGCCCGGCCGCCGCTGGAGCTGTCGCCCCGTCAGGTTACATCGATACGACTGGCGGACGTCGTCGGGGATGCGCTGGGTGTCCCGCGCGAAACAGCTCAACTTCATCTGAAGACCATCCGCGCTGCCAAGGAGATCACCTTCAAAGGTTTCGGCAGAAGTGCTGCGGCGATGACGCCGCTCGACGCCTCTCGCCTTCTCATCGCAATGGCCGGCAGTTATTTCGTGAAGGACGCGACCGCAGTCGTGAAGCGGTTCGGCAGGCTCAAACCCATTACTCAACGGACCCGAGTGACTGAGACCCTGGAGGATTGCCTGGCCAAACGCCTGGCGGAGCTTCCAATGGACGTTCGTCCCGCAGAGGTAGAGCGCCATTCACCGGAATGGCATCAGAGGTTCGGATCGACGCGGCTTGCGGAGACAGCCCTGCAACTGCTCGATCCCATGCCGAGGGGCGAAGAGAGCGACAAACTCGATCGGTATGCGATCCTGCGATGGCTGAACCAGCGCGGCCGCGCCGAGGTGGTTGTCTTCGGCCCGCAGGGCGCAAAGCAATTGGAGCGCGGCACCGAGATTGCCGATCTACTGGACCTCCAAGAATGGGCTGGGTCGACAATCCCGTCGATATCCGACCTACGGTTTAGGAAACCGTTCAGTGCCAGCTGAAATCAATGACTTAGCTGCTGTGTTCTGCAGGTTAACAGGAAAGGTAAAAGTTTAACCATTGATTGGGTCAGCTCGCCCCGTTCGGAGGCCCGGCCGGAGAACTGATAGATTCCGATGGACGACCACCTGCTCACCCCCTCCCTGCTTCGAGCAGCGCGCGCGCTGCTCAGATGGAGTCAAACCGAACTTGGGCAGAAGGCTGGCGTGTCGCGGAAGGCCATCGCAACGTTCGAGACGGCCAAGCCATCCGATCGAACCGATCCGCGCCGCAAGGCCGTGCTGCAGACGCTGCGGCAATATCTCGAAGTCGAATGCGATATCGAGTTCACCTTCGCGAGTGACAAGACGGGCGAAGGCGTACGTTGCGCGAAGTCGAAGTGACGGGAGCGACCAAAAGATTCCGGTGGGCAGGATGACAGAAGACCAATCCTAAGCCGTACAAGGCAAGTCCTACAACTAGAATACTCGCATGTCAGCCGATTCGACCTATCTAGCCGTCGCTGCGGATGATTTTGCGCGCCGCTTCTCGCAACGGGGCGGAAATCTGCTGTGGTTGCTCGGAGCCGGTGGATCGGCGGCCGCCGGTATCCCGACGGCGCGGGACATGATCTGGGAGTTCAAGCAGCAGCTCTACATAAGTCAGCGGCGCGTCTCCCCGAAAATGGTCGCCGACCTCGCCAACCCAGCCGTCCGGCGCGAACTGCAGTCATTCGTCGACGGCATCGGGAATTTGCCGCCGCCCGGCGCTCCCGACGAGTATGCGGCTCTCTTCGAAGCCGTCTATCCGAGCGAGGCGGACCGTCGAACCTACATCGCGTCGAAGGTGAGCGGCGCCAAGCCGTCTTACGGAACACGTCGCTCTTGCGACAATGATGCGGGCCGGACGTGCTCGTCTCGTCTGGACGACCAACTTCGATCCGTTGATCGCTGACGGCTGCGCGAAGGTCTACGGCGGAACTGGTCAGTTGACGACGGTGGCGATCGAGACCGGAAGTCTTGGGCGCCAAGTCATCGAGTGTCGAGGCAATGCACAATCTTGCTGCCTGGGCGCGCAAGCAGAAGTCACACCAGCACAAGACGGAACCGTGCTTGCGGCGAATCCGCTGCCCGGAACCCAAATCAGCGACTACCGGGTCGCGCACCTGGGCAAGGGCTGGATCGATACGCTGTCGCTCGCGCCGCTTGACCGTTTGCGTGTCGCCATACGCTGCGAACGGGTCGGCCTCAGTCACAGCATGCGCTTCGCGTCGCCATTGGCGTCCTCGTCGTCCTCCTGATGCGCGCAACCTCGACGCCACCCACGTGCACTGCCGTCATGCCCGGCATGTGGTCCCTTCAGGAAGAGGCCGCCCATGACGAGCGAGATATCGCCTCACCTTTTCATCCCGGAAGCCGAGCTCGCATTCCATCCCGAGCGAACATCCGACGTCGACCTGCACCCCCTGCGCGGGCTGTTGCGGTTTGGTCCCTATCCGCGCACCAAGGGTGTCGGGATCGTGCACCACGTTACACGTAAAGACGCGCCCGTTGCCTTCCGTATCGTATATCCGTCGAGCGTGGCAAGATTCGCGATCCCGGCCGCTTCGGACCAGGTCGTCGAACTCTTGAGCTTCGCCGGCAAAATCTGGTGGCCTTACGGAGAGCCAAGCTTCCGCGACCTCGGCAACTTCCTCGTTGTCCGGCAGCACTTGGTGACCCCAGACGAGTGGCGTGACGATATCTACGCGACGCGTGATCTCCTGAAAGTCGTTCCCGAAGGAGATAAAATCGTAAACACGGAATCGTTCTCGCGGTTCGATCTTCCGAACAAATGCGATGAGGTGACCGCCCAGGTCCAAAGAATACTCGCAGAGAATTTCATGGTCTGCGACGACGTCGTCTACGCAGCAGGCGGCGTGCCGGTCCACGCGGTATGGCGCCATCCCCGCTTCAGCCAGGTGGGCGTCGTCAGCTCCGGCATCGATCGTCGGGTGACGGGTCTCGAACCGCTGAATCCCTACCCCGGCTTCTTCGCTCGCGCAGAAACGCAGGAAGCTTTTTCCGAGAGACGGTTCTGGCAACCCGGCGTGCCGGCACCGATCAAGCTGCCGCGTTCGCAACAAGTGTTCGCCCAGATCGAAGTCGTCGGTCCGACGCCCATCCCCGACACTCTGAGCAACCAGGTACAGATCGACGCGCTTTTCCGCATCATGATGCGGAGTCTAGACTGGTTCATCTTCCATAAGACGCTACCCGACAGCCCCCTCGACTTTCCGAGCAACGCGAGGAAAAGCGGTTGTTCAGAGCGCGGGTGCGGCAGGCCTTCCGCGATGCGGTGCTCGCTTCTCCGGATGACTTCGTCACCGACACGAAGCGAATGGAGGCACTTCGGACCTTATTCGTCGGCGCACGGAAAGTGTCGAGGAAGCATAGCCGGCTTGTCGAGGCTCTGGAAAAGAGCTTCAGGGCGCTGAACAGGCGCAATCCTCGCGAGGAACTCGCACCCGAGGATTTGGCCACCCTCGATAGCCTGGTCGATTCGAACGAGAGCGTTCCGCCTCCGTCGAGCGGTGGTCTTCCTTGATCGCCCAAATCCACGAGGTAGGGCACCGGAAGCCGTCAGCCTCGCTTGGTTATCATGATCACGCCGGACCTCGTGCGGGAGATCCGGATCACCGGAAGTCCCAGCCGATCGCGACGAGAATAAACATGGGGAGAACGCGCGATCGAGCAGCTAACTCGCCTTAGCTTCCCTATCGCGTTTGAGCCTCTTGGTTCCTCCCGATACCGTGAATCTGGAAGCAGAGGCCACACTGGCCATGCCGCGACGGATCGGTCCGCTCGCCAGCTCAAAGGAAACGATGATGCCCAAACAGATGCTTACGGTCGAGGACGTCGAAACCATGCTCAAGCGGTTGTCCGGTGCGATCGAACGGGACCAGACCTACGTCGACGGCCTGCCGCGGGGGCTGTTCTCGCATCAGTACGACGACGACCTGTGGCGTAATTGGCGCCGCGGCCATCGCACGTTCATCGACGACCTGCTGGCGACCGTCGGCGCCATGAGCCCCACCGACCTGCGGCAGTTGACCGACGTCGCGTCCGGGTTCGCGCCCACCGCCGTGAGGAAGGTCGCGCTCGAGACTTTCGCGGAAGTCGTCGGCGAGTGCGTCGACGCGGACAAAACGGCACGGCAGTTCTTCGCCCGGGTGGCCCGCGAGGTCGTGCGACAGGGACGCGGCAAGCGTCCGGCGGGAGATCCCCGCGAGGCGATCTCGCAGTGGTTTTCGGACATCGATCCTCTGACGATCGCTCAGGATCCCGAATGCGGATATCCGCTCGACGTGAGGGCGTCAATGTCCGTCACGCCGCATCGCAGCCGGCCCTGACTTTCGCAAGCGATAGCGCTCCGCCCTTAAGGCTCGAGCGGGGCCACGCCAGTTCCAAAGTCGCGAAGGGCGGCCAGATTCGTGCCTTTCGACGCCCGGGTCGCCCTCGGCCAACCGGCGGCACCCGTCCAGAGAACGGTACCCTGGCCGTCCGCCGCCCGGTTCAGGAAAACAATTTCCTTGCCTTCTCCCGAAGCTTACTCATGGATTCCACGTAGGGAATGGGGCCGTAGCTGATGCGGGCGAGGCCCAACTGCGCGAGTTCGCCGTTCGAGGGCACGTCTTCCATGCAAAGCGTCCGCCGTCGTTGCGAACGGCTTCGGCCTCAATACGTCTTCGCCGATCGGGCAGATGAACCAACATTCGCTCTTGCCGTTGTGCAGGCATCCCGACCCCTCGACTGTGCCCACCAACCATGAGGACCGACCAGCATCTCGAATCAGGCGGCGCCTGGGACCGCGCCTATCTCGAGTCGCTGATCCGCGAAGACTTCGAGCGATGCCATCCCGGCGAGACGCTGGACGATCTCAAGCGGCGCGCGTCCTTTTCGAGGGAGGACAGAGGCCTACTGCGGGACTGGATGGCGGTAGCGACGGCTCGCGCCGCGGCCGCATGCCCGGCCAAAGCATCGCCGCCACGCTGACGATGCGTTGGTCCGCGCCGAACCATCCGCGCCTCCCAACGATCCGGTTCAACCTGGCACGGCCCCGCCACCGAGCAGCTGCGAGACGGCGGCGGCCAATTGCGCCGGCGCAAAGGGCTTCCTGATCAGGACGCTGCCGTCGACACCCTGCGATTTCCAATCCGGCGCGCTGGCGCTTGTCATGTAGACCACGGGAAAATCAGGCGTGATTTCCCTGATCTGACGCGCCAGCTCCCATCCGCTGATGCCGTCACCCAGGTTGACGTCCGTGAGCAGCGCCCGACACCCCTCGCGGCCGTCGCGAAACGTAGACATAGCCGCCTCTCCCGAATGGACCGAGCAGGCCTCGAAACCGTTGTCGAGCAACGCGTCCTCGATGACGCTGCAGATCAGCGCTTCGTCCTCGACGACCAGAACACGAACGGTATTATCCACTTTCAAGCCTCAAGCGACCTGCCTCGAGGGCCAACCCACACCGGTCTTATCTGCCCCTCAGGGAGAGACTGATGCGCGTGACGATGTCGTCCCACTCGCGCTCTTCGCTCGCCGGGTAGTTGATCAGGACGCAGTGAATCAATCCGCTCGAGAAGTTGCACCGGTTGTACCAGACCGTATCGCCCTTGTAGCTGGACACCGCAAAGAACCGAGGCGTCGTTCGCTTGTACTGAATGCGCGCGGGCGGATGCTTCTTTGCGAGAAATGCGGCGGGTGAATCGTTCGAGACGTTGGGTGCGGCCTGTATCGTAAGATCGGCTCGGCCGTCAGCCGTCCGAAATCGCTGTCCGTAGCCATCCGGCCGGCCGGCTTCTTCGATAAAGATCGTGGCCGGGAAATCCACCGAGGTACCCGTCTGCGGGATGGAATAGGTCGTCCATTTCACCCGTTGAGCCGAGACCATGGAGCTCGAGGCCGCAAGTCCGAGAACGAGCGCCGACTGCATCGCGTCTCCTCCCAGTCATGAAGACCTGACGAGCGGCGTCTCGGCTTCGATCATCATGTGGCTATCGATCGCCAACGACAACGTCACTGCTGATCCGGCTTCTTAGCCGGCGGAACGCTCTTGTTTCCGGGCAGCCCCTTGATGTTGGACGTGTCCTGCTGCTGGACGGTCGGATTCTGCTGGTTGAGCGTGGAGCTGGAGCCGACGGTCTCTCCCGGTTTTGCCGCCGGACCATTCTTGTTGCCAGGCTGACCGGCGATGCCAATGCCCGAGTTCTGCGCGCTCGGCGCGGATGAGACATCCGGTTTGGTCGTCTGGGCAAATGCAGCCGAAGCCGACATCGCCAGGGCGAACACGAGAGCGCTCGCGATGGACCTCATTTTGACTCCCTCCACTGTGAGTTTCGGAATCGCGGATCGCGACTAGCTGGAGTCCGAACGTGCGGTTGCGTCGTGCGTTCCTAGCTGCGCGACTGACATCGCTCGCCCTGATCCGAGAAGGCCGAGCGCGACGCGCCAAACCACCGTCTGGACTACGAGCCGAGCGCGTCGGCGGGCAGATCCCAGAAACCTGGAAATGTTCGGGATGGATCAAACCCGTTGATCTGGGGTTGATTGGCCGAAACCCTATTGAAAGGCTCGCCCCTATGGCTGAGCTGGCTCCGGCGGCGCCGCAAGGCACACCGGCCTCGCGCGTCGCGTCTTCGCCCATGCTGACCGCCGGTGGCATCGTCCTAGCCATCGGAGCGCTCTATCTCGGCCGGGAAATCTTCGTTCCTTTTGCTCTTGCTATCCTGCTGAGCTTCGTTCTCACACCCCTGGTCAATTGGCTAAGGCGCTGGAAAGTACCTCGCATCGCAGCGGTACTAATCGCCGTTTCCCTTGCTTTTATCGTGGTCGCGGGAATCGCCTTGGTCGTCGGGCGGCAACTTGTCCAGCTCGCGACCAACCTCCCAAACTATCAGACCACCATCACCGAGAAGATCCACTCGTTGCAGAGTTCGGCCCCAGGCGGTGGAGTCGTCGACACGGTCACCACGACGATGCAGGATCTTGGCAGAGAGATCTCGGGCGAGGAGAAAAAGTCCGAGGCCGCCTCGTCCGGGCTTGGCGCAGGTACCGGGACTCGGGAACCTGTCACGGTGCGGCTGGAGCCGCCCCAGCCGAGACCGTTGGAGCTCATTCGCTCTGTCATAGGTCCGTTGCTGGCACCGCTCGCGACTTCCGGGCTAGTGGTCATTTTCGTGATCTTCGTGCTGCTCGAGCGGGAAGACCTGCGCGATCGATTCATTAAATTGGCAGGAGCCGGTGATCTTCAGAAGAGCACGCAGGCCCTCAACGATGCCGCCTCCCGGGTCAGCCGCTATCTCCTGATGCAGCTTGTTGTTAACCTGACTTACGGTATTCCGATCGGTGTTGCACTCTACTTTGTTGGCGTACCGAACGCGATTCTTTGGGGCCTGCTCGCAGCGGTACTCCGATTCATTCCCTATCTCGGTCCTTTTTTGGCGGCGATCTTTCCTGTTGCCCTGGCCATCGCCGTTGATCCAGGCTGGACGATGCTGTTCTGGGTCGTCGGGCTATTCCTCACCGCCGAACTCATCAGCAATAATGTCATTGAGCCTTGGCTTTACGGCTCCAGCACGGGGCTGTCATCCCTTGCGATCATCATCGCCGCGATCTTCTGGACGATGCTGTGGGGACCGGTTGGGCTATTCCTGGCGACACCTTTGACCGTCTGCCTGGTCGTCATCGGGCGTTACGTCCCGCAGTTGGAGTTCTTGGGCGTTCTGCTTGGCAGCGATCCTGTGCTCGCGCCGGAGGAGCAGCTCTATCAGCGTTTATTGGCTGGCAATATCGAGGAGGCGGTCGAGTTCGCCGAAAACTATGTCGACGAGTGTTCCTCGCGCGAGCTGTACGATAACGTAGGCATTCCAGCTCTGCGCTTGGCGGAAAATGATCGTCAGCGCAGCAGCACAGACACGAACTACCGGCGCCTTGTCGCGGAAACGGCCATCTCGGTTGTGCGGGAGGTTGACGACCACGTCCGCGAGAAAGCGTCTGCTGTGGAAGTGGGAAATCATCTGACGCAACAACCATGCGTCCTTTGTCTCGCCGGACGTACGGAGCTTGACCATGCAGCGTCGGAGATGCTCGCCCAGGTACTTCAGGAACGCAACGTCGGGGCCAAAGTCCTGCCGCCGATCGTGGTGAGCCGGGGAGCATTGGAGCAGCTTGATCTCCAAGGGGTAGACGTGGTGTGCCTGTCCTATTTTCACCCGCAGCCCCAGGTCTATGCGCGCTATGTCTTTCGTCGCCTACGTCGACGGGCTCCCCAAGTGAAGTTTGCCGTCTGCTGCTGGAATTTGATTGCCGGAATGGAACACGCGGAAGAGCTCAAGAGGCAAATGGCGGCCGACGCAGCATTCGCATCTCTGCAAGCCTGCACCGAGCAGGTGGAGGCATGGATCGGTCGGGCAGCAGTTCGCGGCGATGCGCCCCAGGTTACGGCTGAGGCCGAGCGGGCGCAGCTCACCGCGCTACGCAGCCTTGGCTTGGATGCCTCGAAACGTCAGGCCTTGGATGAGGCGTCCAAAAAGATTGGGCAAGCCTTCAACGTTCCGATCGCGCTGGTATCCTTGGTCGATGAGACTCATCCAACTGCCGCTGACAGCCTCCCCCAGGAAGTTCAAGCAGGTCTGCAGGGCAATCACGAGGGCTCCCTCGACGCCCATGTGATCGCTGCAGACGATATGCTGGTTTGCGAGGATGTCACCGAGGATCCGCGCTTCGCCGATGATCCGCGTGTGCTGGAGAGAGGCATTCGCTTCTACGCAGGAGTCCCGCTGAGAACTTTGTCCGGTCATGTCGTGGGGTGCCTTTGTGTAATCGATACCGAACCGCGGGAGTTCACTGAGCGAGATCGACACCGTCTGCAGGAAGTGGCGAACCAATTGATGGCCGATATCCAGAACGCCCAAGCGACCAATGACGTCTATTCTGAAAGAACTCGAACATCGGATGAAACATGACCAAGTTCGCGGTACCACGTCCCTGTGCAGATCCTGATGCCGCGGCGCGCCGGCTAGTCCAGCTCGCCGCTAGCATCGAACCGGTTCAGGACGACCGCATCCAGAGAGGATCAACGCGCCTTTCCTCTTCCCTGAAGGGCAGAGCGTCCGAGTTCGGCGCCGGCATAAAGTACGCCGTCCAGCACGGGTGGCTAGAGCTCCACGAGAGCGGGACAAATGTGCGATTGAAATCCGACAGCCAGAAGCTGATCCGAGATAATCAAGGCGCTCCGGGTGACCCCTGGCGCCGTAATCATCTGAACTCTCGCGCACCAGCCGGGCAACTCTGCGAGGCCCGTCCCATACCTCAACGGAAGAATGTGCGTCTAAGAATTTCTCGGCCCGAGCCTGGGCGTCTGTGTCGGTCGGGCAATCGATCTCGTAAACTGCACGAGCAACACCTGATAGATCTAATAACTCGGGCGGCTATCTGGCGCTTTTCAGGTTCGATCCAGAAGCTCGCGAACCTTCAACGCAAGCCTTGCTTGGGTAACCGGTTTCTCCAGGAGATCGACACCCTCGTCCAGCCTTCCCTGGTGAACGACGGCGTTGCGCGAGTAACCAGTCATGAAGAGAATCCTGAGATGCGGCCTGATCTGCTGCGCGCGCTTTCCCAACTCACGGCCGTTGATGCCGGGCATGACGACATCGGTCAGAAGGAGATCAACATGCTGATCCTCCTGCAGCAGGATGGTCAAGGCGGCCTGCGCGCTAGCGGCTGACAAAACCCGGTAGTTGAGATCCCGCAGCACGTCCGAGACGTAGGTCCTGAGATCGGCATGGTCTTCGACCACGAGAATAGTCTCTGAAGACACGCCTTCCGATATGAGCTCGTCCGGATCGTCGGGCGCAGGTTGCGCATTGCCGGCGTAGCGAGGGAAATACATCTTGATGCTCGTGCCTTCCCCGACCTCGCTGTAGATCTTCACGTGTCCGCCCGACTGCTTGACGAAACCATAGACCTGGCTGAGTCCAAGCCCTGTTCCCTGCCCCGGCTCTTTGGTGGTGAAGAACGGCTCGAATGCACGATTGAGCACCTCTGGAGTCATGCCGGAGCCCGTATCGCTCACGCTGATGACGACATATTGCCCGGCCGCGAGTTCCGGGTTGATACGCGAATAGTCGTCGTCGACGGAGACATTCGCCCCCTCGATGGTCAGCTTTCCGCCATTCGGCATCGCGTCCCGGGCATTGATGGCCAGGTTAACGATGGTTGATTCCAGATGGTTGACGTCCGCTTCGATCTGCCAGAGGCCGGCTCCGCCGACGGTCTGAATTTCGATGCGTTCGCCCAAGGCGCGCTGAAGGAACTCCTGGAGGCCACTCAGGAAGCATTGAGGTTGACCGGCTTCGGGTCGAGAGCTTGGCGGCGTGAGAAGGCGAGCAACCGGCTTGTCAATGCCGCAGCCCGTTCAGCGCCGCGCTTCGCATTCGTCAGCGCGCGATGCAGGTTCGGCCCCCCGATATTGCGGCTGCTCCGCTCCGCGTTCTCGAGATTGCCAAGGACGATCATCAGAAGATTGTTGAAGTCGTGAGCGATGCCGCCGCTCAGCTGTCCGACCGCTTCGAGTTTTTGCGAGGCAACGAGCTGCTCCTGGACGCGTTGAAGTTCGTCCTGTGCCTGCTTGCGTTCGGTCAGATCACGCGTGACTTTCGCAAAGCCGATGATCGCGCCACCCTCGTCCGTAATTCGATCGATGACGACCGATGCCCAGAAGCGCCTGCCGTCCTTGCGCATGCGCCAGCCCTCGGCTTCGAACCGCCCTTTCTCGGTGGCCTCCGCTAGCGCCGCTTTCGGCACCCCTCTTTCGAGATCCTCAGGCGTGTAGAACGTGCTGAAGTGCCGGCCGATGATCTCCTCCGGCCGATAGCCCTTGATGCGCTCGGCTCCGGGATTCCACGTTGCGACATTCCCGGAAGGGTCGAGCTGAAAAATCGCGTAGTCGACGACCGCTTCCACAAGCCGGCGGTATCGTCTTTCGCTTTCCAGAAGGTCGCTATGGGCCCGCTGCCGATCGGTGATGTCCCGCGTCACCTTCGCAAAACCGACCAGGCGGCCTTCCTCGTCACGGATGCCGCCGAGAACGACAAGCGCCCAGAACCGGCTGCCATCTTTCCGGACTCGCCAGCCTTCGGATGCGAAGCGCCCGGTCTCCGCGGCTGTCGCCAACGCTCTGCTCGGCAGACCTTCTCTCGATCTTCAGGCGTGTAGAAGATCGAGAAGGGCTTCCCGACAATCTCATCGGCGGCATAGAACTTGAGGCGCTCGGCGCCCTTGTTCCAGGTCCTGACCAGGCCCTCCGTATCGAGCATGAAGATCGCGTAATCGACAATCGCGTTGACCATCAGTTCGAGGCTGCGGGCATCCCCGACGGCGGTCTTTTTCATTTTTGGAACTCAAAAAGGGAGTGAGACCAACTCAAAAGCTTGGGACAGGTTCCGAGCCAGCGCAGCGGTTGGTGGCATGGAGGCGAACGTCAGCTCGTGTGAAGGGTTTCGGATGCCGGCCGCATGAGGGACGGCGCCGCGTATTCGGCGGCTGGCGTCCGAAAGCCTCCAAGGGAGGAAACCGCGCTTGAGGGAACGTAAGGCTTTGCCGCAGGCGCTATGGGGATTTGGCTGCCGCGGGTGAGCGGGCTGATTTGGATCGAGCCGAAGCAACGAGTTGTGCGACGGTCAAGCGGCTGAC